>Ga0256829_1002180_pt1 | contig 14888 bp, 13 predicted proteins | sample 131447metaG_FD_185979 | JGI IMG/M metagenome (GOLD analysis project Ga0256829, IMG submission 185979) | Hydrothermal vent microbial communities from Lau Basin, Pacific Ocean - 131-447 | ecosystem: Environmental > Aquatic > Marine > Hydrothermal vents | place: Pacific Ocean: Lau Basin | collected...
GAAATATCCAAATTAAATGAAAAAAAAGAAGCTAAAAAAGTTGATTTTGATATTCCTATTCTTTATGAAGATGAAGATTTATTAGTAATTAATAAGCCATCCGGAATTGTAGTCCATCCGGCTCCTAGTGTAAAAGAAGCAACCGTGGTTGAATGGCTAAAATCAAAAGGCTTTTCTCTATCAAACCTGGCAGGAGAAGAGAGATTTGGGATAGTTCACAGAATAGATAAAGAGACAAGCGGAGCTTTGGTTATTGCAAAAAATAACAAAACTCACGAATTTTTATCAAATCAGCTAAAAGACAAATCAATGGGCAGATATTATCTTTTTTTATTAAACTATTCCTTAAAAGAAGCCGTTTGTGTAGATAAACCAATAGCAAGAAACCCAAAAAACAGACTAAAAATGGCAATAATGCCAAAAGGGAGAAATGCTAAAACCCTCTTTATTCCTATAGAACAAAATCTAGGGGCTGCAAAACTTTACACAGGCAGAACCCACCAGATAAGAATCCATTTAAATTCTATAGGCAGATATATTTTAGGAGATAAAACATACGGGAAAAAAGAACAAAACACAAAAAGAGTAATGCTTCACGCAAAAGAGATATATTTTACTCATCCAAACGGCGAAAAACTTAGTATAATAGCACCATTATTTGAGGATTTTAAAAATGAGCTAAAAGGAACCCCATATGAAACAAAAATTAATAATCTTAACAGGAAGTTTACTACTTTTGAGCGGTTGTGCAAATCTTAATTTAAATAAACCTATTCCAAAATCAAATCCAAATCTACCTACTGTTAAAACTTTTAAAGCTTATCCTGACAGAAATGCAATGGCTCTTTATTGGAATACAGTCCCGGCAATGAAAGGCTATTATATTCAAAGATATAATCCAAAAAACAAAAAATGGAAAGAAATAGCTACAATAAAAGACCCTTACACATCCATTTATGTAGATACAAATCTTAAACCCGGACATATTTATCAATATAAAATCGCAACATTTGACAAAAGTGGTATTCCTTCACTTGCAAAAGAAGTAATACAATCAACAATGCCAAAACTCTCCCCTGTAATTATTCTTGAAGCAAAGCCTATTGTAAAAGGCAAAATAAAAATAATATTTAGACCTTCTCCAAACGAAAGAGTAAATAAATATATAATAAAAAGATTTGATAATGAAGATGCAAAATGGAAAACAATAGCTACACTTTCTCCAAGACTTGATGTAGAATATATTGACAGCGGACTTAAAGATGGAACAATTTACAAATATCAAGTAATTGCCAAAAGTTTTGATGGAATAATATCATTTCCTTCAAAAACAGTAGTTGCTTCAACATTTAAAAGACCTCCTATTATAACACAAATAAACGCAACAAATAACCTAGCAAAAAAGATAAAATTAACTTTTTCACCGATAAAAGGGGCTGTAGCCTATAAAATATATATTTCTTCATATCCAAACGGTCCTTTTAAATTCTACAAAAAAATTAATTCAACTACATTTACAGATTATATAAATAAAGACGGATTTATAAGATATTATAAAGTTACGGCTTTATCAGTCCATAAAACACAATCACTTCTTAGTGATACACCTGTAACCATGGGGCAAACTTTATCAAAACCGGCAAAACCGATAGTTTCAACAAACATAACAGGGAATCAAATAGAGCTTATTTTTACATCTCCGGATAATAGAGCAGCAAAATATTTAATAATAAGAAAAGAAAAATTATCTCTTTTTAAATCAGCCCAAAAAAAATTTATAGCCTCTTCAAACAGATTTACAGATATTGTAAATCCAAAAAAATCATATGAATATGATGTTTATGAAATAGATAAATACGGTCTTTTATCAAAAACACCGGCTGTAATAAAGGTTAATAATTAATGCCACATATTGTTATAGATAAATTAAACGATATAAAATATCCAATAAAAACAAAAAAAGCTGAGTTTTTATTTAAAGCTGAGGATTATATAGGAGTAAAAACATCAAATGCTAAGTTTTTACTTAATATAAGAAAATATAAAAACGGATATTTAGTTAAATACGATAAAGTTACAAGACCAATAATAAGCGAAATAAAAAAAGCTTATATGGATTTTGTAAAATTAAATGAAGCTGAAATTATTTTTGAAAACATACACGGAATAAAAGAAAAACTGCCTGATGAAAATATGCTTGATATTAATGATGATTTAAAAAATATTGATATTATAGAAGTCGGATTTGGAAGCGGAAGACAATTAATTCACTTAGCCAAAAAATATCCTGATAAAACAATTCTCGGAATAGAAATACACAAACCTTCAATCGAACAGGTTCTAAAAAGAATAAAACACGAAAATATAAATAATATAAAAATAATAAATCATGATGCAAGACTAATTTTGAGTAAAATCCCTTCAAATAATCTTCACAGCATTTATGTTCATTTCCCCGTTCCATGGGATAAAAAGGAACATAGAAGAGTAATAAACAAAGATTTTATAAATGAAAGTGTAAGAGCTCTTAAAAAGAACGGTTTTTTACATTTAAGAACAGACAGTGAGAATTATTTTGTATATTCTCTTGATAAATTTTTAGAAGTAAATAAGACACATATTGAAATTAAAAAAAATATTCCTTATGAAATAACAAGCAAATATGAAGACAGATGGATAAAAATGGGCAAAAATATTTATGATATTTATATGTATTCCCTTGAAATTTCAAAAGAAAAAAAAGAAAATTTTGATTTTTCATTTGATAAGAAGCTGACAAATCTTGATTTTAATGCAAAGATTTATAATAATTTTATTATTCATCTGGAAAAAGAGAAAAAAATAGATGAAAATTCCTCTTTAATAAGAGCAACAATAGGAAATTTCAACAGACCGGAGCATATTTATATAATAAATACTCAAAAACCATATTATTTTAAAAAACCGGCCGAAATAAAAGAAAATTATTTAGCACATCAAGAAATTAAAAGGCTTTTTAATGGGTAAACTGGTTTTAGCTAAAAACATTACAATAAATTATAATGAAACACAAATAATAAAGCCTTCATCTTTTAGTATAAATAGCGGAGATTTCGTATTCTTAACAGGAATTAGCGGAAGTGGAAAAACGAGTCTTATAAAAACACTTTATGCAGAACATAAAATCCAAAGTGGAGAAATGTATATAGGGGAATTTAATTTAACAAAAATGAATAAATCAAAAATTTCACTTCTTAGAAAACATCTTGGAGTTGTTTTTCAAGATTTTAAACTAATATCAGAATGGAATATAATAAAAAATGTAATGTTACCTCTACTAATTACAGGAATAGACAAATCCCAAGCCGAACAAATGGCTATGCAATATCTCAACAAAGTAAAACTCTCTCATAAAGCCGATAAATTTCCATTTGAACTCAGTGGAGGAGAACAACAAAGAGCAGCAATTGCAAGGGCAACAATTCATAATCCTGTAATGATTTTAGCAGATGAACCTATTTCAGGACTTGATGAATATTCAGCTTCACTTGTTATGGATTTATTTATAGAAGCAAATAAACTAGGAATTACTATAGTAATAGCTTCTCACTCCATTCCACAAAATTTTGATATATTATTTAAACAATTACATATAGAAAAAGGCAAAATTTATGAGCTCTCTTAAAAGCCATTTAACACTTGTTTTATCTCTTATAGCAATATTGTTAAGTATTTTTTTATTTCGTATTTTTTCACAGATTATGAATCTTTATCAAAAAAATATTGTTAATAACTACTCAATAGTCATTGTTAGCACAAAACCTATCACATCTTTAAATATCTCAGAAATTTCATCAATAAATCCAATAAACATAAATTCTGAAATAAAAAGATTAAAAGAAAAATATAAGAATATTGACTTTTCAAATCTAAAAATCCCTTTCTTTTATAAATTAAAATTAAAAAACTTTCCTTCACCAACTAAATTACAAGAGATTCAAAAGCAACTTAAAAATTATACCTTTATTAAAAAAATAATGACAAAATCTTCTTCCCAAACAAAAATATACAATCTTTTAATGCTTCTTAAAACTACAACAAAAATTTTTATGTTTTTAATAGCTATTTTAGGATTTTTATTAATTATAAAACAGCTGGAAGTGTGGAAATTACTGCACTACGAAAGAATGTATATAATGGAACTTTTCGGGGCTCCTGTTTGGTTTAAAGGTGCTGCACTTTTTAAAATAGCTTTTTTAGATTCTATAATTTCTTTAATCTTAACAATAGGTTTAATATTTTTAATAACAAATTCAGCTCTTTTTAATAATATAATTAATGAATTAAATATTAACTTTCAGTTAAATTATTTTAATCAAATCATTTTACTTTTAATTACAAGCTTTTTAATTTCATTTATTTCTTCAGTAATTGTTGTAATAGGGAAAAAATGAAAAAAATTATATTTTTTTCATTAACATCTTTATTGCTATTTGCAAACACAATAACTTCCACCCAAAAAAAAATTTCACAAACTAAATTTATAATATCAAGAATGAATCAAAAACTTGATTTTATTGCAAATGAAATAAATAAAAAATATTACCTTTTAAATCAAATAAATAAAAAAATAGAAAATCTTAACATACAAATAAATCTTTTAAATCAAGAATTAAACAATTCTAAAACAAAACTTTCCGATTTTAATAGACTAAAAAAAGAATTTATAAAAAAATCACTTAAAATACAAAATGAAATAATCAATTTTATCTCAGGAAATTATTTTAATTCAACAACAAAAACAGAAAATATTACAGATTTAATAGATAAAGAAATAACAAAAAATATATTAAAAAAATATTCGCAAAAAATAAATTTACTCATACAAAAAAATAAAACAATTTTAAATCAAATAACTATTTTAAATATAAAAATAAATAATATAAAACAAAAACAAGCTCTCTTAATTAAAACAAAACAAAAATTAGCACTATTCAAAAAAACCAGACAAAAAGAACTTTTATCATTAAAGCAAGATAAAAAAAAATATAAAAAAAGATTACAAAATCTTATACAAAAAGAAAAAAATTTACAAAATAAACTCGCTCAGCTAAATATTATCAAAATAAAAAGAATTAGACATAAAAAAGAAAATAAAAATATAAAAGTAAATCTTAATGTTAAAAAATACGGTTCTTTATATTTCACACCAAATATAGCAAATTATAAAGGTCCTAAAACAATCCCTCCTCTAAAAGGAAAAATAATAAAAAAATTCGGTTCATACATCGATCCCATTTATAAAATAAGAATTTATAATGATTCCATTACCATAAAATCTTATAAAGAAAATTCAATAGTAAGGGCAATCTTAAGCGGAAAAATTATTTATATAGGCAAAAGTAACGGCAAAGGAATAATAATTATAAGGCATAGAAATAATTTATTTAGTATTTATGCAAATCTTGAAAAAATATCCCCTATTCTAAGGAAAGGTCTTTATGTAAAAAAAGGACAAATTATAGCAAGGATAAAAAATAATCTAGAATTTGAAATTACATATAAGAACCATCCTATTAATCCTATAAAAGTAATTGCTTTTAACTAAAATTTAGCCAATAATAATAAATTTTTAATTTAAACACTTTTATGATAAAATACTCTTTTAAAAAGGGCTCTGTATGAAAAGAAAAAACAATAGAATTTTAATCAAATTTTCAGGTGAAGCACTTGCAGGTGAAAATAAATTCGGGATTGATACACAAATTTTAAAAGATTTAGCCAATGAAATAAAATCCGTTGTAAAAGAAGGTTATGAAGTTGCTGTTGTTATAGGAGGAGGAAACTTTATAAGAGGTGTAAGCGCTGCAAAAGACGGTATTATAAAAAGAACATCAGGTGATTATATGGGAATGATGGCCACAGTTATAAATGCTGTTGCTATGCAAGAAGCACTTGAACACGAAAACGTCCCCGTGAGGGTTCAAAGTGCCATAAAAATGGAAGAAATAGCAGAAAATTTTATAGTCCGTCGTGCAATAAGACACCTTGAAAAAGGGAGAGTTGTTATTTTTGCAGCTGGAAGTGGAAATCCATTTTTTACAACAGATACAGCAGGTGTACTTAGAGCTAGTGAAATAGGAGCTTCGGCTATTATTAAGGCTACAAAAGTTGATGGAATTTATAATAAAGACCCTGAAAAATATAAAGATGCAAAACTTCTAAAAGAAATAAATTATAATGAAGCTCTAAAAGAGCATATAAAAGTTATGGATGACACGGCAATAGCACTAGCTAGAGAAAATAAACTTCCTATAATAGTTTGTAATATGTTTAAAAAAGGCAATTTATTAGAAATTTTAAATAAAAATAAAAATGCAAAATATTCAATAGTTAAATAGTAGCTAATTTGTGCAATAATTTAAAAATTCATACCTTGATATTACAATACTTACTTTTTGCTATAATTTCGCTAAAAAAGGACAAAAATGAGAGTAGAACAAATTAGTGCCGAAGCACTTGAAAAAGTAAATTACGATAGATACCTATTAGCCCAGGCTGTTTCAAAAAGAGTTAATGAACTTTTAAATGGAGCAAAACCTCTTATAGAACTTCCTAAAAAAAATATGCAACCTACAGAAATTGCAATTTTAGAAATTGCAAAAGATTTAATTAAGGTAAATGAAATTTGATAAATAGTTTTGATAAATTTTTAAATGAGATAATAAAAATAAAAACTACTAAAAAGGCTTCCTTTTTACTTTTACAAAGAGTAAATACCCCCAAAATACAAAAAGCCTTAAATTTCGCAATAAGAGCACATGAAAATCAAAAAAGAAAAAGTGGGGAAGATTATGTAATCCATCCTATTTTAGTAGCTGCCATTACAAGTTTTTTTAATGATAATGAAGATGTTATTATTGCAGCTTTACTTCATGATGTGGTAGAAGATACAAATTATACAATATATTATATAAAAGATGAATTTGGAGGAGAAGTTGCAAATCTAGTAGAAGGTCTTACAAAAATAGTAGAAATAAGAGACTATTCTTTAGCTCCAAGCAATTCAAACGAAAAATTAACAAAATCTGCTCTAACTTTTAGAAAAATGCTTATAGCTTCCATTGAGGATATAAGAGTTTTATTAATAAAACTTTGTGATAGAACACACAATATGCTAACACTTGCTTCACTCCCTCCTCACAAACAAAAAAGAATAGCAGAAGAGACACTTGTAGTTTATGCCCCAATAGCTCATAGACTAGGAATTGCCAAACTAAAAAACACCCTTGAAGATTTATCTTTTAAATATCTTTTACCTGAAGAATATAAAAAAATTGATGAATACATAAAAACAAATCAAAAAGAATTTCAATTAAAATTAAATTCTTTAATTCAAAAGACAGAAGAACTGCTTTTATCAAACGGATTTTTAAAAGATGACTTTCATATCAAATCAAGAATAAAACATTATTATTCAATTTATCTTAAAATGCAAAGAAAAGGAATTTCTATAGAAGAAGTTTTAGATCTTTTGGCTATTAGAATTATTGTAAAAAAACCTTTACAATGTTATGAAACACTTGGAATTGTTCATCTAAACTTCCGCCCTCTTATTTCAAGATTTAAAGATTATATAGCAATTCCAAAAGAAAACGGATATCAAACAATACATACAACAGTCTATAATAAAAATGCAATTATAGAAGTTCAAATAAGAACATTTGATATGGATAAAAACGCAGAATTTGGAATTGCCGCACACTGGAAATATAAACTAAATACAGCAATGCCAGATATTAAATGGCTAGAAGAAATGAAATTTGATGAAAATAATGTAAATGATTTTTATGAACTTGCAAAAAATGACCTTTTCAGTGAAGATATCGTAATTTATACTCCTTCATTTGAGACAATAACCTTGCCCCGCGGGGCTACTGCTCTTGATTTTGCCTATAAAATCCACTCGGACATAGGCAATAAAGCCATTGAAGCAATTGTAAACAAAGAAACAGTTTCACTACTTCATCAGCTAAAGACAGGAGACATTGTAAAAATAATAACAGGAAAAGATATTATTCCAAGATGTACCTGGCTAAATGCTATAAAAACAAGTAAAGCCAAATATGAACAAAAAAGACTTTGTAATAATAAAGAAAAAGAGATAAACAGAAAATTTGCCATTGCTATTTTAAGCACAATATTTGACCTTAATAAAATAAAAATAAGAGCATTAGTAAAAGCAAATGCTTTATGCGATAGTATAAGCAAAATAGTAGATGATGAAAAATTTTTAAAAGAAGTAGTTAAAAAAATAAACAGAACAATAAAAAAAAGAAACATCTTATATTTTAAAAATATAAAACTAAAAGAATACAAATTTGGAAATTTAAAAATTTTAAGTAATAAACCAATAAATGATATAAGATTTAATTATTGCTGTCATCCAAAATTTGGTGATAAAATATTAGGACTTCTTGATAAAAAAGAAGTTGAAATCCATCACAGATTTTGTAATAATGCCGAAAAAAAATTAAATAGTGCCGTTTTTGTAAAATGGATCTCAAATAATCAAAATAGATATTTTTTAGTTGTTAGTTTACCTAATAAAAAAGGTGAACTTGCAAAATTTATAACATATCTTACAAAAATGAATATATTTATCCATTCAATAAATGCAGGCAAAGACTCCAATAACTGTAAATTGGAAATAGAATTTGAAGATAAAAGATTTGATACAATCAAATCAAAAATTGAGAAAGAATATAAAATAATAGAATTTATTTCAATAAAAGACGCATATAACGGGTAGACGGGTTAATTTATATTTTTTAACTTATCAACTCATCTACTATGCCATTTATAAATTAAAGGAGAATTATGAGCAATAAAATTAAAACAGCTTTAGAAGAGATTAAAAGAGGCACAAATGAAATAATAGACTTTGATAAAATAGAAAAGTTAGTTAAAAAATTTTTAACTACAAAAGAGAGATTTACAATAAAAGCAGGATTTGACCCAACAGCTCCTGACTTGCATTTAGGGCACACTGTTTTACTTCAAAAATTAAAAGTATTTCAAAAATATGGAGCTGAAGTTCAGTTTTTAATAGGAGATTTCACTGCTCAAATAGGAGATCCGACAGGTAAAAACGCTACTAGAAAAATGCTTACACCTGACGAAATTGCTAAAAATGCCGAAACTTACAAAGAACAGGTTTTTAAAATTTTAGACCCTGAATTAACCGAAGTTGTATTTAACTCTAAATGGCTAAATGCCCTTGGAGCCACCGGAATGGTTGAACTTACAACAACTTACACGGTTGCAAGAATGCTTGAAAGAGATGATTTTGAAAAAAGATACAAAAATCAAACACCTATTGCAATAAGTGAATTTATCTATCCGCTTCTTCAAGGATATGACAGCGTTGCACTAAAAAGTGATATAGAAATAGGCGGAACCGACCAAAAATTTAATTTACTGATGGGCAGACAGCTTCAAAAAACCTATAATGTGGGAAAAGAGCAAAGCGTTGTAATGATGCCTTTATTAGTTGGACTTGACGGTATTAATAAAATGAGTAAATCTCTTGGAAACTATATAGGAATTACAGAAGATGCTAATACTATTTTTGCAAAAGTATTATCTATTTCAGATGAATTAATGTGGGAATGGTATGAATTACTAAGTGACAAGTCACTTGAAGAAATTAATACCCTTAAAAACGAAGTAGCTAAAGGAAAAAATCCAAAAGAGATAAAAGAAGCCTTAGCTATTGAGATAGTTGACAGATTCCACGGAAACGGAACAGGTATTAAAGCAAAAGAAAATTTTGATAAAATACATAAACAAAATCAAATTCCAGAAAACATACCTGAATTTGAAATTGAACCTATGAATATAGTGGATGCTTTAGTTTATACTAAATTAGCTTCTTCAAAAAGTGAAGCTAGAAGACACATTAAAGGCGGAGCTGTGAGAATCAATCAGAAAAAAATTTCCTCACAAGATATTGAATTAGAAAATAGCAAAGAGTATATATTACAAATAGGTAAAAGAAAATTTGTAAAAGTAAAAGTTAAATAACGGAGTTAATATGAGTAAATTAAAACCATTAAAAATAGGAAAGCATACAATTAAATACCCTATTTTCCAAGGTGGAATGGGACTTGGAATAAGCTGGGACAAACTGGCTGGAAACGTTAGTAAAGAAGGCGGACTTGGTATCATAAGCACAGTTGGAACAGGATATTATGAAAATAAAAAATATTCAAAACAGCTAATTGAAGGAAGACCTTTTAGCGAAAAAGATTTTTATAATAAAGAAGCTTTAATAAAAATTTTTGAAAATGCAAGAAAAATTTGTGGTGACGCGCCTGTAGGTGCTAATGTTTTATATGCCATAAATGATTATGGAAGAGTTGTAAGAGATTCTTGTGAAGCCGGAGCTGATATGATAATTACAGGTGCCGGTCTTCCTATGGATATGCCGGAATACACAAAAGATTTTCCGGATGTGGCACTTATTCCTATTGTGTCTACTGGCAGAGCTTTTAAGCTTATTGCTAAAAGATGGGAAAAAAGATATGGAAGAATTCCTGATGCTGTAATAGTAGAAGGACCTTTAAGCGGAGGCCATCAGGGATTTAAATATGAAGATTGTTTTAAAGAAGAAAATCAACTTGAACATTTAGTCCCGGATGTTAGAGAAGAAGTTGATAGATGGGATAAAAATATTCCAATTATTGCAGCTGGCGGAATCTGGAATAAAGAAGATATAGAAAAATTTATTTCACTAGGTGCAAACGGAGTTCAAATAGGAACCAGATTTGCCCTAACTTATGAATGTGATGCAAGTGATACATTTAAAGAAATTTTATTAAATGCAAAAAAAGATGATATTTTATTAATGAAATCACCCGTGGGATATCCAGCCCGTGGAATCAGAACAGACCTTATTAAAAAAGTGGAAAAAAAAGAAGCCCCAAAAATCAAATGTATCTCAAACTGTGTTTTTCCTTGTCATAGGGGTGAAGAAGCCAAAAAAGTAGGCTACTGCATAGCAGACAGACTGGCAGACGCTTATACAGGAGAAGAGGAAACAGGTCTTTTTTTTAGTGGCGCTTACGCATATAAAGCAGATAGATTAATGCATGTAAAAGATTTAATCAAAGAATTATTAGAAAAATGAAAAAACTCCTTTTTCTTTTTTTTTCTGTTTTTTTATTTGCCTGCAATACCAAAAATTATAATACAGCTTATCAGGATTACTATAAAAACCAAAGATTTTATATAACTTCAATTCTAAATAACAATAAAAAAAAAGAAATTTTAGCTCTAAAAGAACTTATACAATGTGGAAAATATCTCAATTTTAATGTAAATGATTATAAACAAAAACTTTCAAAATTAACATACAAAAAACAAATTCGAAAAGAGTATATAAAAATATACTCTTTTAATCCGTTAAAAATAAAAACTTCTCATAAATATAAATTTTATACTTTAAAAAAAGACAAAAAATATATAAATTTTATTAATATTTATTATGCGGTTACTCCAAAACCATTAATACAGAAAAGATTAAATAAAAATCTGACATTAAAAATAGCTCAATATAATAAAAATATTGTAAGAATTGTATATTCTTCAAATATACCTATAAAAATAAGTATAAAAAGAATAAAAAATTTATTAATTATAAATCAAAACATTACACAAAAACAGATAAAACAAAAAATAAAATTTCACCAATCATATATTCAAAAAATACCTTTAAAAAAATATTCACAAAAAATAATAGTAATAGACCCAGGTCATGGAGGTAAAGACACAGGAGGAATAGGAATAGGAGGAAAATTAGAAAAGACCGCTGTTTTGGAAATTGCAAAAAAAGTCAAATATTATCTGCAAAAAGAAGGGTATAAAGTATTTCTTACAAGAAACGCAGATTATTTTGTGTCATTGCAAAATAGAACACATTTTGCAAATTATAAAAAAGCTTCCCTTTTTATATCAATACACGGAAATATAGCACCAAAGCATGCAATATCAACACACGGCATAGAAACATATTTCCTCTCCCCTACAAGAAGCAAAAGAGCAATAAGGGTTGCAAAAATAGAAAATAAAGGAATTAAAGGTCTTAATTACTTAGACCAAAGTGTTATTTTAAATTTTTTAAATAAAAACAGAATAATAGCTTCTGATAAATTTGGAATTGATGTTCAAGCACATATATTAACAAATCTCAGAAAACATTATAAAAATATAATCGATGGTGGAGTAAGACCAGCACCATTTTGGGTTTTAGTTGGAACACAAATGCCTGCAATCTTAATAGAAACAGGATTTCTTACAAACCCTATGGAAGAAAAAAGACTTTTTAATACTAAATACCAGGCATATTTGGCCAAAGGTATAGCCAACGGTGTAAAAGCCTATTTTCTTAAAAATCACTGATTTTCTTCTCCATTTATAAGTTCAAATTCTTTTGTTTCATAATTATAATTAAACACCTCTCCACTTTCAATTATATAATACCATCCGTAAATTTTAATTTTTCCATTCTCAAATCTTTCTTTTACAAAATCGTAAGTTAAAAGATTTTCAAGCTGACGGACAATATTTAACTGTTCTATCTCCCATTCCCTAAGAGCTATATCTTCTATATCATCAACTTTTTCTTTCAAATCTTTTATTAAATCAAGCCATCTATTTACCATTGGTAATTTTTCAAGCTTTTCTTTAGGATAAAAAAGTGCTTTTAAGCCTCCACAATTACTGTGTCCGCAAATAACTATATTTTTAACTTCAAGATATTTAACGGCATACTCCAAAATTGAAGCCGTACATTTAAGTGTTCCTTCATTTTTATCAGCAGGTGGTACAACATTTGCTATATTTCTAACAACAAAAAGCTCTCCCGGAAGTGTTTTTGTAATTAAATTCGGCACAACTCTACTGTCAGAACATCCTACATAAAAAGTATGTGGTTTTTGTCCTTTTTTTAACCCCCTAAAAAACTCTTTATCTCTTTCAAAATCTTCTTTTTTAAATCTTACAATTCCGTCAATAATTGGCATTTTAATCTCCTTTTTTTAAGTTTAATACATATTCAAGTTCGTAAAGATTATTTATTATATACTCAAAATCTTCAATCACTTCATTATTGCCTGTTATTAAGAGTTTGTCTCCTATTTTTATTTCCGTTTCAGGATGAGGCATAAGAATAAATTCATCATCTCTTTTTAAAAGTAAAAAAACAGCTTTTAAAATTTCTTCCCTATTTGCTCTTGATTTTCTTATATCTCCCAATGTAATTTTCATTTTTTTAAGATATAAACTAAGAGCATAAGCATTATCTTCATTTATTTCAACTTCATAATAAATAGGATTAATCCCGGCAATATTTATAAGCATATTTACAATTACCTCTCCCCATTCATTATCCATTTTTCTAATTTCTTTAATAAAAACATCAACCATTTCTCTAGAAATTATTGTATTTGTATATTCAGCCAAAATTTTTTCCAATACATAAATTCTATCAAAATTAGCGGCTTGAAAAATAGTTAAATCTTCCAGTGAATTTTCTCTAGCTATTGTATAAATATCAGGATTTATTTTTTTTGCGGTATTTAAAACAGTAAGATTAAGTAAATCATTATTTGTAGCGGCAAAAATGGCAACAGCGTCTTTTATTCCTACTTTTATTAAATTTTTTTTATCTTCATCATCACCAAAAATAACACCCCCTTTTTTTTCTAAATATTCTCTTGGATAAATAGGGAATATTTCATAATTTACATTTGCTTTTTTAAGTCCTTTTTCTAATGCCTGTACCATTCGTCCATATCCACAGATAATATATTTTCCTTTTGGAAGCAAATCTTTTTTTTCTAATTTCAAGCTATGTCCATATGCCCATAATTCCAAAAGCCAAATATAAGGAGAACTTATATTTAAATAAATTCTTTTTGCAATAATTTCAAAAGGATTTTGAATATATCTGATTCCAAGGGATTTAAAATAGTCTTCTTGATTTTTTGAAGTCGCTTTTACTATTAAATCAATTTTTGGATTTAATAATTTACAAATAGTGGCTATTTGCATATTTTTTGCATCATCTTCAAACAAAGATATTATACCTTTACAATTTTTTTGATTAATCCCGGCTAATTTTAAAATATACTGATTTGTAGCATCTCCGACAATAGAAGGAACAAAAGGATAAAAATCTTCTAAAATAAGTTCTTCTATTTTACTGTCGTTTTTATCAATAACAACAAATCTTATATTGTTTTTAGAAGTAGAATTTATTATATTTTTTGTAATTCTATTGTATCCCAAAATAATATAAAAATCTTCAATTAATCCTAAAATCTGTTTTCTAAATTTATTAACCGCTATTGCTTTTTTAAGTGCGTCATCCTGAATTAATGCAACAATAGTCCCTATTGCATAAAACCACCCTATTACAGTCAAATAAATAGCAACTGTAACCCAAAGTTTTTGAGGATATGTAAAGGCATAAGGCGATTCTCCAAATCCGATTGTTGTAGCCATATAACTCACAAAATAAAAAGCATCAAAAAAATTAAGATGATAAATATGCCCTTTATCATCCATTCCGGGAATTAACATCATTCCTAAAATTGAAATAGAAAAAGTAACTAAAAGTACTAAAAAAGGCATTCTTAATTTTTTTAAGATTATCCAGATTACTTGATTATTTTTCATATTTATCTTTTTGATTTTAAAGTATCCCCGATAAATAAAATTACCGAAACAAGATTAGCTAAAAGCGCCCCACCTGAAAGTGAAACAATAGAAACGGCAACTGTTACATTAAAATCTTTAAATCCGTAAAGACTAACTGCCCATACAACAGATGCTAATATTAACTG
>Ga0256829_1002181_pt1 | contig 14885 bp, 20 predicted proteins | sample 131447metaG_FD_185979 | JGI IMG/M metagenome (GOLD analysis project Ga0256829, IMG submission 185979) | Hydrothermal vent microbial communities from Lau Basin, Pacific Ocean - 131-447 | ecosystem: Environmental > Aquatic > Marine > Hydrothermal vents | place: Pacific Ocean: Lau Basin | collected...
CGAAATACCCTCGGCCGCGATTTTGGCCGATGCCCTCGCCCCCGAGGTGGATTTTTTCAGTATCGGCACCAACGACCTTTCGCAATACACCTTGGCCGCCGACCGCACGCACCCCGAGGTCGGGCCGATGGCCGATGCGCTGCATCCCGCGGTGCTGCGGCTCATCAAGCAGGTGGTGGAAGCCGCCCATGCCCGCGACGTGTGGGTGGGGGTGTGCGGCGAACTCGGCGGCGACCCGCTGGCGACCCCGGTGCTTTTGGGGTTGGGGGTGGACGAGTTGAGTATGGCCGCGCCGGGCATCCCGGCGGTGAAAGCCGCGGTGCGGGCATGGCCGCTGGCCGAGGCGCAAGCCCTCGCCGCGGAGGTGCTCGCGCTGGCCTCGGCAGAAGAAGTACGCGCCTGGCTGGCGGAAGTGGCGCATAAAGGCTCGTGAGCGAGGGCGAAGAGGCAGTGGCTTGCCTTCCCAAGCATCCCTGTATGTGGGCAAAGGGGGAATGCGTTGCGAGAAGCCGTTGGTTTTTGTGTTTATGCGTGCTTGACATTCCCCATCTGCGGCGCTTATAATGATTGTGTAATACACACCACACACTAAGGAGGCCTGGTATGCCCGGCCTGGTACGAATGCAAATACTGTTCACCGCAGAGCAAGCGCGCCGTTTGCGGCAGGTGGCGAAGCAGCGGAGGGAGACGATTTCCGCTGTGGTGCGCGAGATGGTGGAGGAAGCCTTAGCGGAGCGCGCGCGGCGTAAAGAGGAAATCTTCCAACAGTTGGAGGAGAGCGCCCACTGGCTGGCTGAGCACGCGCCGGAGACGGTGCACACTCCCGAAGAATTGGATGCCATCCGAGAGGAGCGGCTGGATGAGCTCATGCCGGACGTGCGTGGTTGACGCCAACATCGCCGTATGGACAGTCATCCCCGACCCCTACGGCTGGGGAAAGGCGCGAATGCGCCCTATCATGCAAGGTGAAGTTATCGTACCGGGCTTGTGGGTATACGAAGTCACGTCGGTGCTGTTTCGCCATGCCCGTTCGCAGGCAGGGGGAGAAGCGTGGCTGAAGCGGACGTTGCCTCCTTTGCTTGCATTGGCCGATGAAATTGTCCACGCCGATTCTGAACTGGTGCTTGCTGCTGTTGGCTGGGCAAAACGGCTGGGGCAAGCAAAAACTTATGATGCCTTCTACCTTGCCCTTGCCGAGCGGTTAGGGTGCGAGTTTTGGACCGGCGACAGGCGGCTTTACCACCGCGCCCGGCAGGTGGGCGCGGCGTTTGTGAGGATGCCGGGAGGGTGATGCGTGGGGTAGACGAGTTGAGCATGGCCGCGCCGGGCATCCCGGCGGTGAAAGCCGCGGTGCGGGCATGGCCGCTGGCCGAAGCGCAAGCCCTTGCGGCGGAAGTGCTCGCGCTGGCCTCGGCAGAAGAAGTGCGCGCCCGCCTGGCGGAAGTGGCGCATGAAGGCTCGTGAGTGGGGGTACGACGACACTCGCCGCTTTTTGGCGGCCCCAATAAGCGCCTTTGGTAGTGCTTCTGTAACTGTTCAGCCCTGGGAGAGTCGGCGGCGGAAGTCACGCGAAGGCGCAGAGAGGGCAAAGAACGCAAAGAAAAAATCTGTGTTTTCCGGTAACTGCTCAGCCCTGGCAGGGAATCCACAGATTTCACAGATGGGCACAGAAAACACAGCATTGCTCTTTGCGCCATTTGCCTTCCTTTGCGTCTTTGCGTTAACCTCTTTTTATGCTTCTGGGTGCGCATCGTGGGCAGGCTGAACAGTTACGTTCTTCTGATGATTGACACACCGCGCTGCGGGTTGTACAATGGCTATTGAACGGTGTTGAACAAAGTTGGGGCTTCAAGGAGGTGCCCATGTACACCCGTGTGCAATTTGTGTTGACCGAAGATTTGCACGCCCGGCTGCGGAGGCTTGCCGAAGAGCGGGGCGAGAGCATGTCCGCCCTGGCGCGCGAGTTTTTAGAGCGCGCTTTGGCCGAAGCCGAAGAACAGCGGCGAGAGCGGCGGCGCAAAGTTTTGGCTCGCTTGGCAGAGGCGAGCAAGGCATTGGAAGAGGCCGGGGTCAAGCCGCTGGAAGGCGATGAAGTGGTGGAGACGCTTCGCCAAATGCGGGAGGAGAGGATGAATGAACTCGTCGGCAACCTCCTGGGTCATTGACGCCAATTTTGCGATTTGGGCTTTTCTGCCCGGCGCTCGGCGGGCGGAAACCGCGACGTTTTTGGCGCGAGCAGATGCCATTGCCGTACCGACACTGTGGGTGTACGAGGTAACCTCCGCGCTGCGCAAGACCTTGTGGGCAAACCCTTCTTGGAAAGCGATTGTAGAGGGCGTGCTTGGCGATATTTTGGCGCTGCCCGACGAAATCTTCTCGCCCAACGAGGCTTTGGTTCGGGCGGCTTTGGATTGGTCCGAACGCTTGGGGCAGTCCAAAGCCTACGATGCCTTTTATGTGGCCCTTGCCGAGCGGTTAGGGTGTGAGTTTTGGACCGGTGACAGGCGGCTTTACCACCGCGCCCGGCAGGTGGGCGCGGCGTTTGTGAGGATGCCGGGAGGGTGATGCATGAAAGCGATGGCTGCGGTTTGCCAAAAAGTGCAATGAGGAATGTTGTGTCAGGTTTCGCGAGCATGCTTATGCAAAAAAAGAGGGGCGGCGGGAAAGCCGCCCCTTACGCGGCTATGCTTCTTCAAGTTTCTTGAGTTCTTCGTTGATTTCGGCCAGGCGGGCTTCCAAAGAGGCTTTATGCGCCTCAAGCCACGCCTTGCGTTCGGCCTTGCTCATGGCCTCCCACCGCCAGCCCCGGCGCGGCTGCGGCGTCTCTTCTTCCGCTGCCCACCGGCGGGCCCACGGGGGCGGACCGTAAGGGTTGGGGCCTCTCCAAAATCCTTTCATGGCTTTCACCTCCTTTCTTTGAGGGGTATTCGCTCTCGCGCATGTGGCGAGGCAAAAAAACGCATCAGAAGCGCATAAGGCGCAGATGATGCCAGCGGTATCGCAGGCGGTAAAGGCGGGCTTTCACCCAAAATTTCACGCGGCACCAGAAGCCGTACCACCGCGGGAACGCTCGCGGTGGATGCCCCCGCCATTGCCATGACTTCGCGCCAAAACGACCACAAGAGCGCTTCATGCCTGCCAGTAATTACCTACCCAAATCGTAGCGATGGCAATGCCGGGCGTGTTTTCACACCGCGTTTTCCTTGGACACTGCCCTGGGTTGCATGAACCCCACCCCCGTCCCCTCCCCGCATGCGGGGAGGGGAGCCAGGGGAGGGGTATGACAAAGGCGCAGCACATCAAGACACATGGAGAGCACCACAGCGTAGGCAGTTACGCCTGCCATCCTCCAATGATATTAGAAAAATTGCATATCCTCGGCGAAAAAATTTTGGCTACCACTTCTTCCACGGTCTCCGGCCGCGCATTCTCTTACCGCCGCGGCACCTCTGCATCATGCGCCGCGAGCGGGGCGTTTGAAGCATCAGGTCGGCTGCTCCGTTGGCAATTTGTGCAGCGGCCAGTTCCCTCAGGCCAACGACGATCTCAAGCAGGCGCTTATCGCGTAGTCGGTAGCGCACGGCCATCCCTTCGCGCTCGGCAGTGACCAGCCCCGCTTCCCGCAGCATGGCGAGGTGCTGGCTGATATTGGCCTGCGGGCGGCCTGTCTGTTCCACCAGATCCATCACATACGCGCCGTCGCCTTGCAAAAGTTCCACAATGCGGAGCCGTGTGGGGTGGCTCATGGCCTGCGCAATCTCAGCCGCTACAACCAAAACGGCGGCTTCATCGTGTTCCCGATTTTCCATGATGTGCGATCCTTATTCTGTATTCCGAATATATTATAAGGCTTCGGAAGGCTTTTGTCAAGGGTTTGTTGTCCATCCGCGCGTTTTCAGGCGGAAGGGTTGAAAGGCGTTCCCCATTGGCCCCAAAAAGCGGTTTCCTGGAGCGGTTTGCGCACGCGCAGGGGGGCGGGGGCTTCCACCCCTGGCTCGGATGCAGGCATGTAGCCTAAAGCCATCACGGCCAGCAGCTCAAAGGCCGGGGGGATGTTGAAGGCTTTGCGGGCCTGGGCGGCATTGAATCCGCCGATCTGATGGGTGGCCAGTCCCAGGTCGGCGGCTTGCAACGAAAAGGCCAGGGCTGCCTGTCCGGCGTCGTATGCTGCCCAGCGGTTGGGTTTCCCGTTGCGGGTGAAATGCAGTTTGCTGCTGATGAGCACCAGCACCGGTGCGTTTGCGGCCCAGCCGCGGTTGCCGGACGACAGGGTGTTGAAAAGTTGCTGCCAGGCGGCGGGCGTGCGGAAGCGGTCGGTGACCAGAAAGCGCCACGGTTGTTCGTTGTAGCAGGAAGGCGCCCAGCGGGCGGCTTCCAGGCAGGAAGCGAGTTTTTCGTGCTCCACAGGGCGGCCGGCGTCGAAATCCCGCGGGCTCCAGCGGCGGGCGATGAAGTCGGCGATGGGGGCCTGGGGGTGTTGTCGCTCGTGGTTCATGGTGTTTCTCCTGGCATGGTCGGGTCCAAAGGCGGAGGCCAATAGGGCCTGGGGGAAGGGCTCATTCTAAGGCAGGATGCCCCTGCGGCTGCAGCCGCGCCCGCTTTGGCGAAGGCGCCCTTGGGCGTGACGGTCGGCGTATGGCTGCGCTTCAAGGATACCACGTCTTTTGGATAGGAGGCTTTCCGGACGTATCTGTTCAGCCCAGGCAAGGAGAAACCACAGATGACGCAGATTCCGCAGAAAATCATCCACAGATTCGCACCGATTGCAACCCCAGAAAGCACAGAAGCGTTGCAGGAAACCCAGAAGTTGACTTTGCGTCTTTGTTCCCTTTGCGCTTGGCGTTGCGCTGTTGTAACCTTTGGGTCTCGTGTGCGCCTTGGCGTTTTCATCACAGGTGGGCTGAACAGTGCCTTCCGGACGCAAAAAAGTCCTGACAGGCCATCATGGCCTGTCAGGACGGCGCCCTTCGGAGCGGTGCGCCGCGGGTTACAAGAACGGCTGATAGCGCCGCAGGCGCAAACTGTTGCTCACCACGAAGACGCTGGAAAAGCCCATCGCGCCCGCGGCAAGGATGGGGTGCAGCAGCCCGGCTGCGGCGGCAGGGATGAGCACGATGTTGTAAAAGAATGCCCAGAACAGGTTTTGTTTGATGGTGCGCACGGTGCGGCGGGAAAGGTGAATCGCCCGCGGCACGCCCCGCAGGTCGCCGCTGATGAGGGTCACGGGGGCGGTGGCCATGGCCACATCGGTGCCGGTGCCGATCGCCATCCCCACATCGGCCTGGGCCAACGCCGGGGCGTCGTTGATGCCGTCGCCGACCATGGCGACCACCTCACCTTCCTCCTGCAGGCGCTTGACCTCGCCTGCTTTGCCGTCGGGCAGCACCTCGGCCAGCACGCGGTCAATGCCGATTTGCCGGGCGATGGCTTCCGCCGTGCGCTGATTGTCGCCCGTCATCATCGCGACTTTCAGCCCCAGGCGGTGCAGCGCCTGCACGGCTTCGGCGGAATGCGCTTTGACGGTATCGGCCACAGCAATCACGCCGCGCGCAACGCCATCCACCGCCACGAACATCGCGGTCTTGGCTTCCTCTTCCAGCCGCCGGGCGGCGTCGGCCAGCCCTTCCAGCGGGATGTTGTGGGCTTCCATCATGCGGCGGTTGCCGACCATCACGGCGCGGCCGTCCACTTCGGCGGCCACCCCGCGCCCCACCTCGGCACGGAAGCCGCCCACTTCGCCTAACGCCAGGCCGCGGTTGCCCGCCTCTGCCCAGATGGCTTCCCCAAGAGGGTGTTCACTGCCCTGTTCCACCGAAGCGGCAAGGCGCAGCAGTTCGTCTTCGCCGATGCCTTCCGCCACAATGTCGGTCACGGCGGGCTGGCCGCGGGTGATGGTGCCGGTTTTATCCAGCACGACCATGGTCAGGTGCCCGGCGCGTTCCAGCGCTTCGCTGGATTTGAACAGAATGCCGTGCTCGGCGCCTTTGCCCGCACCGACCATCACGGCGGTGGGCGTTGCCAGCCCCATCGCACACGGGCAGGCAATCACCAGCACGGCCACCATGTTCACCAGGGCGCGGGTGAAGGCGTTGGTGGTGGCGCCCGCGGGCAGGGGGATGAAGAAGTACCAGACCACGAAGGTCAGCACCGCCAGGCCAATGACCGTGGGCACGAAAACCGCCGAAACCCTGTCGGCGAGTTGCTGGATGGGCGCTTTGGAGCCCTGGGCTTCTTCCACCAGGCGGACGATTTGCGCCAGCGCGGTGTCGCTGCCCACTTTGGTGGCTTCTATTTTGAGACGTCCCAGTTTGTTGAGGGTCGCCCCGACCACCGGGTCGCCGGCGGCCTTTTCTACCGGCAGCGATTCGCCCGTAATCATGGATTCATCTACCGCGGAGCGGCCTTCAATCACCACGCCGTCCACGGGAATTTTCTCGCCCGGGCGCACGATGACCACATCGCCGACGACAACCTCTTCCACCGGCACATCCACCTCGCGGCCTTCCCGCACCACGCGGGCGGTTTTGGCCTGCAGGCTCATCAGCTTGCGGATGGCTTCGGAAGTGCGGCCTTTGGCTTTGGCTTCCAGGTATTTGCCGATGCGGATGAGGGTGATGATGGTGGCCGAGGTTTCAAAGTAGAGGTGGCCGGGGAGCAGGTTCAGCAAAACGGCCAGCGAGTAGAAGTAGGCCACGGACGAGCCCAGCGCTACGAGCACATCCATGTTGGGGGCGCCGTTGCGGAGCGCCTTGTAGCCGCCTTCGTAGTATTGCCAGCCGACGTAAAACTGCACCGGTGTGGCGAGGGCAAAGAACACCCAGCCCCACCAGGGGGCCTGCGCCACGGCTGCGGGAAGCAGGCCGAAGTCGCGCCCCATGGAAATCAGGAAGAGGGGCAAGGTGAGGAAAACGCCCGTCCACAGCAGGCGGCGCTGGCGGGCGATTTCTTCCCGGCGAATGCGGGCTTCTACATCCTCGCCTGCTTCTTCGGCGGTGGCGACTTCAAAACCGGCGCGGGCAACGGCCTGCCGCAGTTCGGCCTGGCTGACCACCGTGGGGATGTAGCGGATACGCACCCGCTCGCTGGCGAGGTTGGCGGTGGCTTCCAGCACGCCGTTCAGGCTGCGGAGGGCTTTTTCCAGGCGGCGGGCGTCGTTGTCGTCGCCCAGGCCTTGCACCAGCCAGTTGGCTTCGCCGGTGGCTACATCGTAACCGGCGCGGCGGACGCGGTTGATGAGGTCTTCCAGCCCGGCCGCGGCGGGGTCGAAGGCTACCGTGGCGCGCTCCGAGGCCAGGTTGACCACGGCATCGGCCACGCCGGGGACTTTCTTCAAATTGCGCTCTACGGTGGCCACGCAGTTCGCACAGGTCATGCCTGTAATGGGCAAAACGACTTGGGTTTCTGTCATGCTTTTTCTCCAAAACGAAGGCCGCCCGAAGGCGGCCTTTGTGCTCACCCGAGCGTTAGTCCGCCACGGGATAGTTGATTTCCGCCAGTAATGCCTTGAGGCGATTTTCGTCGGCGGGGGCATCAAAGGTAATGGTCACGCGCTTGGTGGAAACATCGCCTTCCACGGCAGCCACGCCTTCCAGTTCGGTCAGTTCCGACTTGATGGTGTGGATGCAGTGGTGGCAGCTGATGTTGGGAATGTGATAGGTGACTTGCATCGGGAAACCTCCTTAGAGTTTCTGGAATGCTTCAAAGATGTCGAGGATTTCGTTCAAGACGCGCTCGCGTTCTTGCACGTCCTCGCTGCGAATAGCGGAAATGACGCAGGTGTGCAGATGCTCATCTAACACCAGGGCGCTGATTTTGTGAAGGGCGGCCTGCACGGCCTGGATTTGCCGCAAGACATCAATGCAATAGGCGTCTTCTTCCAACATGCGTTCTATGCCGCGAATGTGCCCTTCCACGGTTTTGAGCCGCCGGTACGCTGCGTCGTGCTTCATGGCACACCTCCGTACCCCCCCCCAGGGGGGGGTAGCGGCAGTATAACGCATTTCCAACAGCGTGTCAAGGAAGGCGCAGCGCTCTGAGAAGACGAAGCCGCCTTCGTTTAGCGGGCAGAGGGCTCAGCGGGAAGCCGGCTTGTTGCCAGGCGTTCATGCCACCTGTGAGGTTCAAGACCCGCGTGTAGCCTATGCCGACCGGTGTGCGGGCTGCCGGCCCGCACGCTGCCAGCCCTGCCCAAGCGACCGCAGCAAGCAGGCTCAACGCCGCGGCCCTCTTCATGCAGGCACCTCCTTCGCCTGGCCTGCTTTTCTCAGCGCCTGGGCTACCCGCCCCAGGCGCGTCCGGGCTTCGGCGGCGACTTCCCAGATCACCGGATTCTCTTTCAGGCCACTGACGGCAAACGACTGCTCCGGGTCATCTATCACAATGCGGACGCCCTCGGCCACAGCCTCTACGGTCACGTTGCACGGCAACAGTAACCCGGCGCGCGGGTCGGCTTCCAGCACCCGGTGGGCAAAGGTGGGGTTGCACGCTCCCAGAATCCAATAGGGATGGAACGCCAGGCCCAGCCTGTTACGGAAAATTTCGTCCATCGCCAGCGAAGAAACAATGCCAAAGCCTTCATCCTTCAAAGCGGCGGTCAGGCGCTCTATAGCCTGGTCCCACGGGAACGGCAGCGTGACTTGCAAATGAGAGGTCATACGATACTCCTTACGGAAAGCGAGGATAGCACCGACTTCTTGCTGGCTTCAAGGATATCCTGCTTTCCGGTTTCCCCCGAGCGCCGAATAGCGGATTTCGGCATAGGCTATTTAGCCTATATTTTTCTCCTGTTGACCCAGAAAGGGTGCTGCTGCGGCATGCTCCAGGGGCAGCACGAGGACGATTTGCGTGCCCTGTTGCGGCGCTGAGCGGATGGCCAACCGGCCGCCTATAAGTTCGGCACGCTCTTGCATGCCTAACAGGCCAAAATGCCCTTGTGAGGCCAGTTCGGCGGGGCTTTCAGGCATCTGGAAGCCGCGGCCGTTATCCTGAATTTCCAACACCGCCTGCCCGGCCCGAAATTGCAGCACCACCTGGCCCCAGTCTGCCCCGGCGTGGTGAATGATGTTGTTCAGTCCTTCCTGGGCAATGCGGTAAAGCGCCAATTCCTGATCTGGCTGCAGGCGGCGCACCGTGCCTCTCACCACAAATTCCATCCGCAGGGGAGGGTGCTGCGCCTGGGCTTCACGGGCGAGCATTTCCAGGGCAGGCACCAGCCCCAGGTCTTCCAGAAAGAGCGGGCGCAGGCCGCGAATCATCCGGCGCAGTTCGGCAATAGCGGTTTCGGTGAGCTGCAGCAGTTCATCTACACTTTGCTGCGCCTGGGGGCTATCGGCGCGCAAACGGGCCAGTTGAATGCGTTGCTGAAGGGCAATCAGCGATTGCAGGGTATCGTCGTGGAGTTCCCGTGCCAGGCGGCGGCGTTCTTCTTCCTGTCCTGCCGGCTGGCCTGGGCACGCTGCACTTTTTGCCCCATGTGGCGCAAGGCCCGCTGCAGGCGCCGGATTTCCTCAATGCCTTCTACCGGCTCGGCCAGCGCGGCATAGTTGCCCCAGGCTGCCGCCGTCGCGCGCGATTCCAACTGCCGCAATGGCATCACCACTTGGCGGGTGCCAAACCACAGCGCCCACAGCATCAGCAGCAAAAGGGGCACCAGCAGCAACGGTGCCCAAAGGGTTGTTTGCAACCACGAGGTTGCCGACTGCTCCCACGCTTCTTCCACTACCAGCGTCCAGCCCAGCGCGCCCACGGGTCGCGCCACGATGAGGTGGTCGCCCTCGGAGGTGGAAACATGCCACCAGCCGGGCTGGACGGTTGCCAGGGCTTGAGGGCTTAGAAATCCGGAGGCGCGCGCTTGGGGCGCTTCAAAGAGAAGTATCCCGTCGGCGTCCAACAGGCTGACGCGCAACGCCTGCCCCACAGGGAAAGCATCTCGTAAAGTCTGTTGCATGAGCGCCGCGGGGTGGAAAGCGCCTAACGCCCACCGTTTGCCATCCGCTGTGGCGGCGACCAGCACCACCACGCCGTCGGCGGTTGTGATGGGCGCAGAGAAAGCCGTTCCGTAGGGAAGCCACCAATCCGTGCCGCTTTCCTGCAGCCACCCCTGCCATGATGCAAGGGAAGGATGTGCGGCGAGAAGCGTTCCGGCGCGCGTGCTCACCGCAACTGCGTCAAACTCGCGCTGCAAATTCCCAGCCAAGGCGAGGGCACGCTCGGGCTCCGCGCCTACCGCAAGCCCGGCAGACAGGCCTTCCAGCGCCGAAGTGCGCCGCTCAAGTTGGGCTTCCAGCGCCTTTGCCATCAGCGCCGCCGCCCGGTTATCGTGCTCTTCCGCCAATGAGCGCATCGCCCGCTGGTGAAAATAAACCGCCCCCACCGCCAGCCCAATCAACAAAACGGCCAACGGCAACACCACGGTGACGAAAAGCTGCACCGTCAGGCCGCGCCAGTGCACTTTGCCCCATATGCCTGGGCCGCGCTGCGGCTCGCTCATCCCTCAATCTCCAGCCAGCCCAGCGAAACCGCCCGCATGACAGCCTCGGTGCGGCTGCGCGCTTGGAGTTTGTCGAAAATGTGCGCCAGGTGCCCCTGCACGGTGCGGTCACTGATATGCAGCCGGGCGGCAATAGCCTTGTTGGTATAACCCTTGGCGGCAAGAGCCAGCACTTCGCGTTCCCGCGGGGTCAGCGGCTGTACCTCGGCAGATTGCTGCGGGGCGGCGTGGATGCGCTGCAACAATTTGTGGGCAATCGCGGGGTCCAGCGCCGACTTGCCCTCATACACATCGTACACTGCCCGCACCAACGCCGCAGGGCCTGCAGTTTTCAGCACATAGCCGTTCGCCCCGGCTTCCAGCACCGCCATCACATAGGGATCATCGTCATATGCCGTGAGCACCAGCACCCCCATTTCCGGGTAATGCTGACGAATACGCCGGGTCACTTCAATGCCGCTTTCCCCAGGCATTTGAATATCTAACACGGCGACATCGGGGCGGTAATGGGAAACCTTGGCCCATGCTTCCAGCCCATCGTCGGCTTCCGCCACCACGTGGATACGTTCATCCTGCTCCAGAAATTGACGAATACCCGCCCGCACCACCGCGTGGTCGTCGGCTAAAAGCACCCGAATGGTTTTTGCAGATTCCGTAGCCATCATGCCCTCTGGAGGTTACACGCGGTCAGCTTTCACAGCAGAGGCGGCAGGCCGGGGGGAACCTTCCGGCGGCTCGCCTAAACGGGGAAGCATCCACCCCACCAGCCCAACGCTGAAAAGCACGCCGCTCAACAGGCGCATCCAGGAATTGAACGAGCCCGAAGCGTTGCCTGTATAAGTTGCCTGTATAAAAGGTATCAGGGAACGCACCATTCGTCAACGTGGCCAGCCAGGCATTGGTATAACGGAAGTCCTGCCCGATACCGGAGAGGAAATTGCTGATCCAATGGGCGGTGCCGCCGCCCCCAAAAGGTAACAGCAACAGCAGGAAAACCCACGTCGGCAACGGACGCAGCCGCTTCCGCAACGGATACCACAATCGCCGATGCTCGCGGGCGAAAGAGGCAAGGCGGAAGCCGCGCGGGCTTCCGCCAGTGGCAGGAGAGGCGATACTCACGGTGCTCCTTCGGGGAACATCCCTTACCCTGACCGCTGCCTCATCATGGCGCGTTGGGTTCCGGCGCGTGGTTACGGTTGGCCGCCACAAAAGCCTTCAAATCGTCGGCCTTCGGGTTGGGCAGGCGCCATTGTCGTCCCCACGAAGTGGCCACCACGGGCACATCCATGCCGGGGTAAGGGTAAGCAATGACTTTGTAACGCCCTGATGCCTGCACAACCTTACGGAGCATGGCCTTCAGATCGGTGCAGGCTTGAGCATCCAACTGGCTGCAATCATACCAGAGGATGACATAGCCGTGTTCCAGGTTGTGCACCAGATAGCCTTCCGGATAGGGATATTGCTGGCGGGCGTCTTCATCGTAGAAGCCTGCCGACAGCGTGCGGTCGTAATGTGGCCCGGAGGTCGGCGGGCTGGTGTTGTAAGGGCCGGGGTCTGTTCCCTCGGGCACGTGATTGGCGCTCTGTACAGGCACGGCCTTGCCCATAGCCGCCGTGGCGCGTTCCGAAGGGCGGGCAAAGACAAACAAGCCTGCCAGCAGACCTGCCAGAATGATGCCTCTGCCTGCCCATAAACCGTAAGGGCGTTTTTTCTTCCGTGGTGCGCTTCGGGGGCGACGCGTCGCGTTTTTCCGCTTGGCCATCCTGTACTCCTTTTTAGGAAAAAGTGCGGCTAATGGCGGCATCCGCCGCGTCGGCGGCTTGTACCGGTGTGATGATGGCCTCCGCAATGGGCATGATTGTGCCCGGCGTGCTCATCGTGTGCGCTGTGCTGTTCGGCGTGGGTGGCGGGGTGGCTTTCGTGTGCTGCGTGATTCGCCATGTGAGCAGGGCTATGGGCAACCATTGCCGTGCTTCCCGCAGAAGCGAGAAACTTTTTGGGGGTTTGCTCAAAAGCCTCTTTGCAGCCGGGAGCGCAAAAATAATACGTCTTGCCGTTATAAACATAAGTTGCTGCCGCGGCGCTTTCGTCAATTTCCATACCGCATACCGGGTCAATGACCATGTTCTGTACCTCCTCAAAGGGTTGAAAGAAATGCCGGAGCGATGCAATCATCGTGGCAGCCTGCGCCACGGCTTCGCCATCGGGCGAAAGCGGTATCCAACCTACCTGTGACCAGCCGTCGTGCCCGGAAACCACCACCGTGAGCAGCACATGCCGGGCGTCATACACCTGGAAAGCACTCAAGTGGCATGAGCAATTCGCCGCGCCGTGGTAAGGGCAGGGCGTTTCGGGGAAAGCTGCCCGGGCGGCGGCCAAATTGAAGGACTGCACCAGGCGGTATCCTGCTTCGGCAAAGCGCCGGTTCAAAAGGCGTTCTACCTCGGCACAGGCCACATGCAGGGTCATAAGATTGGAAGGGTTCATCGCATCCTGGCTCCTGTTCTCAAGCATACCTGTTCCCCCGTACGAGCGTCAGCGCCGTTTAGCCTATCCGGCATACGCCAAATGGCCTACCCCTGTAACCGTTCGGCCCTGGCAGAGAGAACGGCAGATTTCACAGATAAGCACGAAAGACGTAGTAGCCTCTATCCGGGAAATACCGCGGTGATGTCATTGCGAACCCCGAAGGGGCGAAGCAATCACGGACATTTCTACAGATTTTGCGTGAACCCCGGCCCGCGCCCTGCTTGCGCACAACATAAAATTAAGATACACTTGCATCAGCGCCGTCTTTGGCCTGCTGCTCACGGTGAAGACTCTGCAAGCCAGGTGTGCGGGCAGCGCGTGGTCTGCTCAAAGGGGGGAAAAGCACGCTGCGTTTCAGGTCTTCTCTCGCCCGAGATGATTGCCGAGAACCAGGAGGTTGCCGTGAAACGCGTTGTGTGGTTCACCGTATTGCTGGCTTTGTTGCTGGCTGCCTGTGCTCCCGCGCCTGGACGGCAGCGTCCTCCGCGCCAGGGGAATGCCCCTGCGCCGCGGCCCACGCGCCCGACGCCTGCTGTCACCGCTCCGACGCAGCCCCTCAAGCCTTCCCCAACAACGCCGCTGTCTGCCCCTACTCCCCGCCCTGGCGTGTTGCTCTTCGGCATCGGCGTTCACATTGAGCCGTTCGGCGTCACCGCCCAGGGCTTCCACGGCAACGGCAAAAGCGATTACGCCAACAGCCGCTTTTTTGCCCGCCAGGTGGATGACCTGCGCGCCCTTGCGGAGGTGGTGGAGAAGCACGGCGGGCATCTGACCGTGCAGGCGCAGTCGCCTTTCACCGTGGTGGCCGTCCAGCGCGGCGAAACCGTGCTCGCTGACCTGGCTTCCCGCGGCCATGAGATCGGCCTGCACTTCCACGAAGACGCTCATCTTGGTGATAACCCCGAAGCCCTGCCCCCTGAAAAATGGTGCGAGGTCTTCAAAGAAGAAATCGGCTTCATCAAACAGGCCGGCGGGGTAGACGCGGTGCACTACTGGAGCGGCGGCAACCTTTACCCGCACCTCTACGAAGCCGCCGTTTGCGCCGGGCTGGAAATCAATAGCGACTGGAAGAACCCGGCCACTCAGAGCACCGATGAGGCGCTGATCGGCATTCACCCCTGGCGGCCTGCAGGCGGCACCGACGGCCACGACCTCACCGCTTTTGCCGCCCACGACCCCAACGGCCCGATTATCTTCCTGCCCGAAGGCCTGTACGACCGCGAAGATTTCGCTTCCATGCGGCACAGCCAAAACAGCGGCGGCGATGAAGCCTACTTCGCTTACCTCAAAAAGAGCCTGTTGGCCTCGCTGGATGCCGCCGTGGACGGGCAGGTCAATGTTTTCCATTTCACCGTGCATCCGGGTGAATTCCGCGGCAACCCCGACCACCCTTTTGAAGTGATTGACCGCTTCCTCACCGAGGTGGTGGACCCACTGGTCGCCGCCGGAAGGGTGCGGTGGGCGACGTATTCCCAAATGGCGGCGGCCTACCGTCAATGGGAAACCGCACACCCCGGCGTCGACCCCCGCCATGCGGAAACCACCCCGGCCGCAGCATCCGCGCCGGCAGTGGCTTCCCCTGCCCCTTCGCCCGCCGTGGAAACCGCGGCCGCACCCCGCGGCTACATTGATTTCATCGTCAACACCCACGACTGGGTGCACAGCGACGAGAGCGCAGCCACTCTGCTGCACCTGATTGACCTCTTCCAAAAGTACCACATCCGGGGGGAATTTTATGTGACCGCGCCGGTGGTGCGCGCCTATGTGGAACATTACCCTGAAGTCATTCGGCGGCTTAAAGATTCGGGCATGACGGTTAGTTACCATGTCCGCGCCCCCCACCCGCTGGTCAAAGGCTTTGGTGACT
>Ga0256829_1002182_pt1 | contig 14882 bp, 12 predicted proteins | sample 131447metaG_FD_185979 | JGI IMG/M metagenome (GOLD analysis project Ga0256829, IMG submission 185979) | Hydrothermal vent microbial communities from Lau Basin, Pacific Ocean - 131-447 | ecosystem: Environmental > Aquatic > Marine > Hydrothermal vents | place: Pacific Ocean: Lau Basin | collected...
CCCGAACATTATGGTCTGTTATTATAACTCCGATATTGTGTTTTGAAAGAATCGTAATAAGCTCTTTTATATCATTTACATTCACAGGGTCAACTCCGGCAAAAGGCTCATCTAAAAACAAAAACTTAGGCTTTGGAACAAGTGCCCTTGCTATCTCAACCCTTCTTCTTTCCCCTCCGCTTAGATTAATACCTTTTCTTTTTCTTATAGGTTCAATATTGAATTTTTCAAGCAATTCTTCCACAACTTCTTTTTGTGTATCCTTATTATAATATTGCTGAGCCACTATAAAAAGATTATCTTCCACACTCAAATCCCTAAAAATTGAACTCTCCTGAGGCAGATACCCTATTCCAAGTCTTGCTTTTTTATGCAAAGGAAGTTTTGTAATATTTTCATTTTCAAGCCTGACTTCTCCCTCATCCGGTGTTAAAAGTCCGCATATCAAATAAAAAGTAGTCGTTTTACCGGCTCCGTTTGGTCCTAAAACTCCCACTACTTCACCTGTTTTTGCACTTATGCTTACACCTTTTATAATTTCTGTTTTTTTGAAAGATTTTCTAAGATTTTTTGCAATTAATTCAGACATTCAATCTCCCTTTTGTTTGCTTTTAGAATAATGTTTATTTTAAGATAATCAAATCCGAAACTTTTTAAAATATCTTCAATTTCTTCCCCCCACTCTATAAAATGAAACCCTTTCTTTTCAAGTTCTTCTAGCATTCCAAGAGAGATAAATTCTTCTTTTTTTTGATAAATGTCATAATGATATATATTTTCATACCTGTTTTGAATGGCAAAAGTCGGAGAAGTTACGGTTTCATCAATCCCGCACGATTTTACAAATTCTTTAACCAAAGTTGTTTTACCGCTCCCAAGCGTTCCTTTTAAAAGAACTATTTTTTTGCCGCTGTTTTTTATACATTTTATTACAGGTTTTAAATCATTTATATTTTTTACTTCAAATTTCATTTAACTCCTTATTGATATTTATTATTTCTATTTATTTTTAATAATGAAATTTAACTTAAAGCTTAACATAATAATCTTACTCTTAATATTTGGGCTCAAATTTTAAACTTGCCGAATTTATACAATATCTAAGACCGGTAGGCACAGGTCCATCTCCGAAAATATGTCCAAGATGAGCTTTACAGTTTGCACACATAACTTCCACCCTTTTCATACCGCCTCTAAAATCGGGCTTTTCCAAAATTTCTCCTATAGGAATATAAAAACTAGGCCATCCTGTGCCGCTGTCAAATTTATGCTCACTGCTAAAAAGCTTCCTATCACAACATTTGCATTTGTAAATTCCGCTTTCTTTATTATCCCAATATTCATTTTCAAAAGGCTTTTCCGTTCCTTTTTCGCAAATAACATATCTTTCAAAATCATTTAATCTGTTTTTACATTCGCACATTCATTACCTTTGATATAATTTCAAATATTTTATCTAAATTAGGAGAAAAATGAAAGATTTAAAATCCTTAAATCATTTAATAGAAGTTTTAGAAGAGCTTCCAAGTATCGGCAAAAAAAGTGCCACAAGACTTGCCTTATCTCTTGCAAAAGACAAATTCAAAGCATTGAAACTAGTAAATGCCCTTGAAAATGTAATTTCAAATATAGGGGAATGTAAAATCTGCGGAAATTTCAGCGAACACGAAATATGCAATATATGTGATGACAGTTTACGGGAAAAAATATTAGCAATAGTAGAAAATCCAAAAGATATTTTAATTATTGAAGAAAGCGGAAGCTACAAAGGATATTATTTTGTTTTAGCAAGTCTTGATGACGAACATTTACAAAAACTCAAAAATTTGATAAAAGTATACGGAATAAAAGAAGTCATTTTTGCTTTTCCTCCAAGTATTGAGAATGAAGCAAAAATTCTTTTATTAGAAGACAGATTAAAAAAGACAAATGTGAAATTTTCACAAATAGCCCAGGGAGTCCCTACAGGGGTTCATTTTGAAAATGTAGATATAAATTCCCTGGCAACAGCAATAAAACTAAGATTTAAACTAAAGGAGTAATTATGGATTATACAAAAATTATAGAAGCTATTGAAAGTGTTCAACATCCGGCTATCAATGCATCTCTTACAACGCTTGGAATTTTACAGGATATTGATATTGAAGACGGGAAAGTAAAAGGCACACTTGTTTGGCCGTTTGATTTAGTTCCGCCTCAAATAAAACAGTTTATAACAAATTCTATTCAAAATGCCCTTAAACCGTTTAATTTGGATTTTGTTTATGACGAAAGACTTATGAATGATGAAGAAAAAGAAAAATTTTTAGCGCTTGAAAAAGCAAACTGGAAAGGATTTTAAACTCCTTTTACATAATACCATTTATCCTCTTTTATAAAGAGACTTTTTTCTTCCATTACATAATCATCAATATATGCCCTAAACTTCACAAAAGCTTTTTTATCACCATCAATAAACTCTATAATTTCAAGCTTTTTAAATTCACTTTTTGAAAAATCTTTAATGGATTTTATCCACTCTTTTTTATTTTCTTCAAAATGAGGAGAATTTTTGTAGGTGGTTTTGATTATATAATTCGCCTCTCCCGCCGCATAGGCTGAAAATCTGCTTTTCATAAGTTCAAGAGCATTTTTAGGATTACTTCCTTTATGAAACCTAAAACAACACTCTTTGTATTTTTTACCGCTCCCGCAAGGACATTTTGAATTTTTAGATATTTTCATTTTCAATCCATTCATAATAAGCATTCTCCCCTTTTGCTTTTAAAAATTCATTTATGACACTCCCGCCTTTTGCAAACATTACATTTTCAGGAATATTTTTATTAAATTTAACCTTATCCATTCCAATATTTTTCTCCACCCAACTTAACATAATAACCTTACTATTAGGATTTATGTAGACATTTTCATCTTTTTGAAACTGGGAATTAAGAGCCTTTGAATATTTTGCAGTAACTATTTCAAACTCTTTTTCAATATAATTAAAATCTTCATTTAAAAAATGAAATTTTTTATCTTCATTGTAAAATCCTTTTTCATAAGGAATTTTATTAACAGCCGGATTAATTCCAAACTCATCATCAATCCATTCTACATTTTTAGATAATTCATCTAAATATTCATCTTCATTTTTAAGTCCGTTAAAATCAAATTCATCAAATAAAAATTTTGTAAGCTCATACTCGCTTATACATTTTCCATTTTCCATTTTACATTTTACATTTTTTACTACATATTCGTGAAAATAGCTGCCTCTTATATCTTTTTTTGAATAAAAATCTTTTGTAGGAATAAAAAGATTTGACTTTTTAGCCGTTTCATCATAATATTTCCCAAAAACAACAGTTGTTTTTTCTTTTAACTTCTCCCACTCTTTTCTATTTACAAAACTAATAAGAGGATTTGCCCCCTGAATAAAAATCACATCAAAATCATCTAAATTAACATCAAATAAAGGCACACTGTTTTTATGCTCTATTTTAAACGGATTATTTAGTCCAAACGAACTGCTTCCAAGAAATGCAACCCCTTGATTATCTTTGCCGAACATATCAAGGATAAAAGCCAAACTATCAATAGCCCAAGTAGTTTTCCAGCATTCTTTACATTTTGCAACTCCAAGCCCTTCAAGAATGACACCGCCTTCAAGAAGTTTTTTGAGTAAAATTTCCGCTTTATCAATATTTACGCCACATTTTTTAATAAGCTCTTCAAATAAATAACTATCCACTATTTTTTTAAATTTTTTAAATCCTGCTCCGTCGCTTCTTTTAACTAAATTTTTTTCAAATACCAATTTACTTAAAAGAAGTGCTAAAAAATAATCACTGTTTGGTTTTATTTGAATAAAAAAATCACTGTTTTTAGCTGTTTTCGTTTCTATTACATCTATTGTCAAAACAGATTTATTTCTTATTAAATCAAGCAAATGAATATTGGTTACATATGGTTTTCTACCCCAAATTATAATATTTTTAGCCTTTTTTATTATCCAAGTAGGTAAAATTAATGATTTACCACGAGATTTAACAATACCTCTCTCCCCCATTCCATCACAAGTAGAACCCACTGCAAAAGTAGCTCCGTATTTTTCAAAAAATAGTTTTGTTACATTTTGCATAAGCCCCATATTTCCGGAGCCTTTTACAAAAAGCACTTTTTTCGGGTTGGTTTTTTTTAAAATTTCAGCTAATTTTTCCACCCCTTCAGTTAACATAATATTTTTAATATTAATTTTAGGAGAAATTTCACGAGGAAATTTGAAGTAGTTATTCAGTTTCCAGCAAAGATAAGGAGAAAAAGCTTCCCCTTTAAATTTATTATTTTTAAGCTCTAATTTACAGGCATCCCAGCAATCAAGTGGGCAAAACATTACACATTAAACCTAAAATGCATTACATCACCGTTTTGAACGATGTAATCTTTTCCTTCAAGTCTCATTTTTCCGGCTTCCTTAGCGCCCTGTTCTCCTTTGTATTTTACAAAATCTTCATAACTAATTACTTCAGCTCTAATGAATCCTTTTTCAAAATCTCCGTGAATTACACCAGCAGCCTTTGGTGCAGTCCATCCGTTTTTGATAGTCCAGCTTCTAACTTCCACTTTTCCGGCTGTAAAATAGTTGATTAAATCAAGTTTAGCAAACGCTTTTCTTATAATTTGTTCTAATCCGCTCTCATCGGCTCCAAGGTCTGCTAAAAATTCTCTTTTTTCTTCTTCACTCATATCAATCATATCTTCTTCAAATTTAGCACAAAGTTTCACAACTTCCCTGTTTTTGGATTTTGCATAATCTTTAAGAACTTTTACAAATTCGTTATCTTCACTTAATCCTTCTTCATCTACATTTGCGGCATACATAATTTCTTTATCTGTTAAGAAATTCATTTCTCTTTTTAAGTCAATAAAGGCATCACTGTCATCTTCAAAACTGCTTACAGGTTCTCCTTCAAGTAAAAACTCATAAAGTCTCTCAGCCACTTCAAGCTGTGCTTTTGCATCTTTATTGTTTCTTGCTTGTTTTTTAAGCCTTTCCATTCTTTTTTCAAGTTGTTGAATATCTGCATATAAAAGCTCTTGCTCAATAATTTCAACATCTCTAATAGGGTCAACTGAATTTTCCACATGAATTACATTCGGGTCTTCAAAACATCTGACCATATGTAAAATCAAATCGGTTTCTCTGATATTTGCCAGAAATTGATTCCCAAGACCTTCACCTTTACTTGCGCCCTTTACAAGTCCTGCAATATCAACAAATTCTATGGTAGAATATTGAATTCTGTCCGGATTTACAATTTTTGCCAACGCATCTATTCTTTTATCAGGCACCGGCACAATAGCGCTGTTTGGTTCAATTGTGCAAAAGGGGAAATTTTGTGCATTCGCATTTTGAGTTTTTGTAAGCGCATTAAATGTAGTAGATTTTCCGACATTCGGAAGTCCGACAATTCCAACTTTCATTAAATTCCTTTTTTAGTGGAATTATACCTAAAACCAATAATAATATCTCAGTAAAAATTTAATAAAAGGATTAGTATCAGCTTTATTTAAGGCTTTTGAATAATTTACTCCTATCATTAAATTATCTTTAAAAAAAATTCTTCTTCTTAAGCCAAACAAGAGATTGTATCCAAAATTTCTTTTTAAAATTTCATAATTTAAAGAAACATCTCCAAAAGGCAAAAATCCAGGACTTAAAGTGTCCAAATTATTCATTCCAAAACTCAGTCCGTTTCCTATAATATAAAATTTATCAGGTAAAACATCAAAATTACTTACATTAGAAAAATTTTTCATTAAACTATCGGCTTTGTTACTTTCTTTATAAACACCCTGATTAAAAAACAGATAATAGGAAAAGTCAGGATATCCAACCCTTAAATTATCGGTATAACGAATATTAAAATTTTCCCCCTGACCTATATAATTACTCTTTTGAGTATAAAAAATATTATATTTTAAATTTGAAGAAAAATAATTTCTGTTATCTAAATAATAGTTGTATATAAAATTAATAAAGTTTTTTCTACCTCCGTAGAGCATATAAATACTTTCGTCGCTTTTTTGATTTAAAGCAAATTGAATATCAGAATTTTTAATATACCAATCAAATTTAACTCCTATGAAATTTTTATAAAATTTATTAAAATTTATATTAGTCTTAAGTTTTTTATATTTAACAAAGAAATTTAAAGAATAAAGATTTTTTAAATTCTTATAGAGTTTATTACCGTTTTTAAGCAATATATTTTGATTTAATTTTATACCTTTATTATAAAATTTTGTTGAAAATTCATTATTCAAAGTATCTATTTTATCACTTCTTTGTAAAAAAGATTTAAATTTAAATCTATTGGCATAAACAGTATAAAAATTAACCGCTTGTTGATACACCTGATAATCTAAAGAACTGCTTTTTAAATTTTTATTTATCTGACAAGAAGCTTTATTAATCATTCCAAGTTTAACATAAGCTTCCACTTTGTCTTTATAAGGCAAACTCTTATTATTTACTGTTTTTTTTAATTCTTCTTTGTTATTTTCCAATAAAGCCATTGAAAATTTTATATAAGGAGAAAATTTTATATCCGAAACCGTTTTTATTCGTTTAAGTTTTGTTAAGTTTACTTCCCAAGGAATTTTTTGTTTTATTAAATCAAAAATAAGATATTGTTTATGATTATATTTTTTGCAATTACAAACAATTATTCTTTTTTGTAAAAACTTAACATCTCTTAAAAAGGCATCTCTATATTTTAAATGAATTTTTTTTAAAACAGGCTTTAAATTTTTCAATTTATTACTAAGCCCTACTCTTACAGTATAATATTTTTTAATATGTTCAACTCTTGCAAAAGAATAGTTTCTAATATCTTGATAAACTTTTAAGGTATCATTTATATTTTTAGAACTAAATACCTGTATTGAATAATATTTCCCATACAGTAGAGTAAAACAAAGAAGTAATACAAATCTCATTAAAACGCCTTTTTGTAGTTATAAATATAAAAACATTTTTCTTTATTTATATTAAAATAATAAGAAAATTCCAAGTTGATAAAACTCTCTTTATCAAGAATTTTTTTTGCTTTATTCAATAAATTCAAAATCTCGTCACCTGATAAAAAAGTTTGTGCAAGATTAAAATAAGTTATAAAAAAATCTTTCTTATTCATCAAAGAAGAATCGTTTTTTAACTTTTTATTTACTATTTTCCATGCTTTTAATTTATAAAAATAAGCCTCATCAATCTTACCTTCAGTTGACAGAATGTCAGAAAATGTAAGCAAAAAAGAGAGATTATTTTGGTTATAAGGTAAAATTTTAGCTCCGTAAAAATAAGCTTTATCCAAAAAACCGTATTTAAAATAAACAAGCATTAACTGATAATCAAGACCTTTTAAATTAATATATTTTTTGATTTTTTTAAAAAATTTATAATCTGTATAGTTTATAACAAACCACAAAATATTACTCTTTTGAATATTATTTAGATGATAATTTTCAGCCAATTTTAAAAAATTTTCTTTTGCCAAATTAAATTTTTTGAGTTTTATATAAATGTTTGCCGTTTCATATAAATACTCTTTTTCATTAAATAAATCTCTGTTTTTTTCAATAAAATCAAAAGCTTTTTTGTATTTATGCTCTGCAATCAACACTTCCAGATAATTTTTTACATATGCTTTATTGATTTTCAAAGCCTCTTTTAATAAAAATTCAAGCATTTTGTAATCTTTTTTATAATAATAAAAACTTAAAAGTAAATCCAAATCACCTTTATTTATTTTTTTTTCTTTAAGCTCATATTCTAAAAGAAGTATCATCTGCTTAAACATCCTCATTTTATAGGAAATATAAATCATATATTTATAATAATCAGGATTTGTAGGAATTTTATTAACATATTTTAATAATTCATAAGCCTTTTTGTAATGGTTAAAATAGATGAAAAGTGCCGCTATATTAATTTTTTCATTTAAAGAAAGCGCTTTTAAATCATTGATATATTCAAATATCAAGTCCATATTATCTAAGGCAACCGCAACTTTTAACATCTCTTTTAAAATTTTTTTATCTTTTTTATATTTATAAGCCTTCTTCAAAACCTCTAACGATTTTTCAGGATAACCGAGTTTCAGATAAACTTCAGCCAAATCAACTACATGGGAATAATTTCCATTTCTAAACTCTTTTTCATATACTTTTCTTTTTATTTCAAAAGTTTGCCAATAAGGAAATAAAAAGAGTATATTTCTAATTTTTACGGAATGTGTTTTTTTGTATATAAATAAAAAATTATTATATGCCTCTTCATTTTTTCCAAGTCCCCATGCTACATCGGCAAAGCGCTTTTTCCATTTCAAATCTCCCGGTTTATAAATTAAAGCTTTTTTTGCAACAATATAAGCATCTTTTAAATCTTTGGAATTAACAAAACTTTCATACATATATTTGTAAAGCGTATTATCATAAAAAGCATAAGAAAAAGTTACCAAGATTACAAATATCATTTTTTTCATAGATAAAACCTCATTATTTTTTTAGAAAGTTTTTTTGCATCATTAAATTTTGAACAATCCATATATATTCTTAAAATATATGTTAAGGCTTTTATATCTTTTTTCTTAAAAAAATAATTTTCGTATTTTTTAAGTATTTTAACAGCAATATTCTTTTTTTTATAAAACACCAAAATATTAACGGCTTTTTTAAAATAACTTAAATTACGATTTTTTTGGAAAATTTTTAAATATATTTTATAAGCTTTGTAATCTTTTTTAACATAAAGTAATAAATTAGCTTCTCTTATAAGCCATTTCACATCACCTGTTTGTTTATACTCTTTTTCATATAAAGCGGATAATTCATCATATTTTTTCAACAATTCGGCGGTTTGTATAAATTTTTTAAGCAAAGCCGGACGCTTTTTAACCAAATGTTTTAAAGCCAAATACTCTATATCAGGTAAATTCAATTTTCTTGCTTCCATATATGCAAAATCATATTTTTTGTCTTTTAACAAAATAATTTTTAAATATTTTTTTGCATATAAAAGATATTTCATTTTTTCCGTTTTAAAATAAAAAGATTTATTTAGTATATATGCTTCTTTTAAAAAAGTAGCATTATCGGCAAAAAAATCCGAATACTTTTCTATTAAATCAGCCGCTTTATTTAAATGCCCTAATTTTATTTCAAATTTTATTAAATATAAAACAAAATCAAAATTATAAGGGTTAGCTTTACTTAGACCCTTTAAATATAAAACCGCCAGCGTATAATTTTTGTTTTCAGACAATACATATTTTTCAAGTGTATTTTTCGGAAATAAAATAATAAAAACAACAAAAACTCCTATTATAAACGAAATAAGTTCACTCGGATTTATAACTTTATTACTTTTTACATTCAACCCTAAATCCTACTGACGGAGAATTAAAATAAATCCAACCGTTTTTTATTTTGTATCTGTATTTTGAAATTACTTTGCAATTTTTAAAGTTTTTGAATTTAACTTTTACATTAACAAGTGCCGCTTTTAATTTATAATAATTTTTATTGACCTTAACAATTCTGGCATTGCTTTGATATAAATAGACTTTTTTAGGTTTTTTCTTAGTAAAATACAATTTATATTCCCCGCTTCCATCAAGACTGAGATAATAATTTCCGTCATAAGGAAAAAATCCGACTATACCTTTGGATTTTTTTAAATCCGGATAACCTAAACCTTTTATTCTAAGAGTTCTTAACTGTTTATTGGTTTTTATTATCCAATAATTACCCTCTTTTATTAACACGGTATTATAAAAATCAAGCACTTTTTTTATATAATCACTAACCCAAAAACGAATTACTTTATGTTTTAACACCCAGTTAAAAACAAATATCAAAGAATCAAGACTTGCTTTTTTTGAGCCTATATAAAAATGAAAATAGATATCTATAGGTTTAAATCTTCTTGGTTTGTCTGTTAGTTTAAATGTTTGAATTACTTTTTTATATCCCCAAAAATTTTTAGTAAATCCATCCGTATAGATAAATTCATCCTGTTCACCTGTATAAATCTGATAATATCCTCCTTTATTAACACCAGCAGGAGCAATATTTGAGAGATAATTATGAGCATACATAATGGTCGTATCTCCTCCATTCATATTCAAAATATGATTTTGATAAGCTATTTTTAAAGCTTTAGCCGGAGGGTCACAGTCTCCCGACCAAAAAAGAATTCTGTCAGGTTTATCAGGAGGAGAAAGTTTTGAGAGATTTTTGCAAGAGCCTACTATCTCTCTATATATTGAAAATTTATAATTCGGTATCGGAAGATTATAATTTTTAGGCAATATATGACCTTCTAATTTTGCATCCTTTCTCCAAAAAAACGGATGAGAAAAAGTATGACTTGCAGGTTCTACATTTTTAAGTGCAAATATACTTTTTGCATCAGCTAAAAGCCTTTTAGATAATTTCGGATAAAGTCCGTAAGGCTCTATTTCACCCTCAATAAAAGAGATTCCAAAAGGAACTTTTTTAAATCTTTTTAAAACCGCATCCCTTATCTCTTCACAAGAGAGTTTAGAAGGGTCAAATTCAACTCTTGACATACTGGCATCTCCATCCAGATGAGAAAAGAATATTCTCTCCCCGTTTTCCGTCGTATAATCTGGTTTTGGTATATTTTCCAGATGAAGAGTGCTTTTTAGCAGATAAAAAGGATTTACAATCCATTTAACATCGCTTAAATAAGAATCGTCAACATAAGGGTCAACGGCATATCCTCCCCATTTAGTAATTGCAATAGGAGAAAAAATCTGATTATTTGATGTTTTAATTGTTAAAAGAGGATTCGCATTTTGCGGAATTAAAAATGTATATGGAAGAGTTGAAGGCAAAGTTGTTTCATATTCTATCGACTTGTCTTTTTTTATTATTTTAAAATTATCAAAAGCACTGCCTTTATTAGTTTGCACTTTTATATTTAATTTTGAGAGATATTTATCGGTTTGCGGAAAACCGAAATTTGCAATAAATAAAACTTTATTATTATTTTTAATTCTTTTTAAAATCCATTTATAAAATTTATCATATCCGTTTGTTTTATCTAACTCGGACCATACCACAATACCGGAATATTTATCTATTGTATATTGAAGTTTTTCAGCTTCTTTTGGAGTTTTTAAATCGGCAACATAACCTAAATATTCTATCGGCAGTTGCAGCATTCTGTGAGCGTCTATAAGCATTTTTGATTTTTTGTTAGAAACATAAATTAATAAAATTTTTCTTCTAAATACAGTAAAATCACTAATTCCTATTGTTTTCAAATCTCCATCGGCAACATATGGTATGAAACCCAGTTTTTTTATTTTTAAAGCTATTAATTTTGCTTTTTTTCTGTTTTTCGGTTTTACATAATCAACCACTACAACTTTAACATTTTTTGATTTTATATGATTTAATTTATTAATAAGCCATTTTCTGTCATTTTCAGGAACTTTTACATATTTTTTACCGTTATATCCCTGAAAAAGAGATTCACACACTACCGCATAAATATCTTTAGAAACTTTATCAAAAACTTCAAAACCTCTGTTTAAGATGATTTTTATATGATATTTATTATATACTTTGTTTATAAAAAAAGCTAAAGATTTTTCATAAGAAGCCCACTCTTTTTTGGGTAAAACACTTTTATAAGAATCCATTGTATCAAAGAAAAAATTTCTAAAACCTTTTTGATAAAGTTTATCTATTTTATTTAATAAAAATTTTTGATAATTTATATTTCTTATATCCATAATATAAGAATTCCAATTTCCGTTTTTACCGACAATCCAATCTTTTTTTAATTCATTTCTGTTTCCCTGCTCACATATACTTACATAAACAGCAAGTTTAGGATTAATCTTTTTTACTATACCGGAATTTACCACTACCATATCATAAGACCTGATTAATTCTTTTGGAATTTTTCCATTACCATAAAAAAAGGCTAAATGAAAAGCAAAAAGATTTGTTATAAAAATAAAAATCAGACTAATTTTGAAGCATAAATGTTTCATATTCCAACCTTTCAAAAACTTTATTTAAAAATAAAAGTGCTATTACGGAACTAAAAAGCATAGCAACAGCCGCACCATATCCATAATAATAAGGACCTAACTGCATTGTTACATAAGTAAAAATCAAGTTAAAAAAGAACATTGCAAAAGTTGTTATAATCGCTTCGTTTCTTCTATCCAGATAAAACAAAAATGCAAGCATATTCATAACCAATAACTGAAGCTGAGTTCCGACAACATCTATATAAAAAAGAGGAAGAGATGATAAAGGAAGCTGTAAAAGATTGAATATTTTTTTTGCCAACAATAAAATAATAAGATTAAAAAATCCCTGTAAAATTATAGCTTCTTTAATGGCAACTCTAATGGTCCTAACCATAATATTTTTATATTTTATCAAAGACAGCAATGAATTTCCTTCAACAATACCTCCGAAATAATCATCATAGGCATCCGCAAAATCAGTCTCTAGTCGGACAAAAAATATTGCAAGACCTGGCAAAATTGTCAAATAAGCAAGAGAAATAGGCAAATCGTAAATAATGGAAGAGCGAATATTTCCTAAAACCAATTCGCTTGTATCTTTATTATACCAAAACATAAATTCAGGTATCCAAATAGCCGCATTAAACAAAAAAGATGTAAAAATAAGTTTCCAATATTTTTTATATGCACCTAAAAATTCAAAAGACAAAACATTATAAAAAGCATAATTTTTTATCACCAGATAAAACAAAAGCAAAAACAAAATCGCATTACCCAGAAAAAAAGCTACCAGCATATAAATAAGACCGTATTTACCTAAAAATATAGAACTTATCACGATAAAAGAATAAGAAACAAAATAAGAAACACCTACATACTCAAATTTTTTAATACTTACAGCCAAAATATTAAGTATCCATATATTTGAAAGAACCAAAAATGTAAAAACAAATACCACTTTAAAAAAAAGACTAAGACCAGCAAGCAAATAAAAAGAAATAATAATAATCAAAAAGAGACTTATTAATGTATTTAATATAAACATCCCGAAATAATTAGGAACTATTTTTTCATCTTCATTATCATAAATTTTATCGGCCACAAATCTGGTAAATATAAGATGATGAAACGATGATACCAAAAGACTGATGGATATTAAATATGTTACGATTATCTGAAAATTTATAGCATCTTTTGAATCTTTGTAAATAAAAATATGTAAAAATCCGACCAATAAAATGGTAATAATAGAAGTAACCCATCCCCCAGCAGTTACAATAGCACCATATCCATATACCTGTAAAAGAGAAGTTATGGTGTCTTTTTTTAATATTTTTCTAAGCTTAAAACTAATCCCCGCCATTTATAATCCTGTCATAAAGTTTTTTATAATTTTGCAAAAAAATCTCCTGTGTATAAAACTTATTAACTCTTTGTAAAGCGGTTTTTTGAGCTTTATACCACATATGCTCGTCTTTTAAAAGTTCAATATAATGCACAGCCAAATCTTTAGGGTCAGCTACTTTACATACAAATCCGGCATTCCCTAAATTTTTATCTTCTTCATTCAAAGCTCCGTAAATAAGCTCTTCACAAGAACCTACATCTGTAGTAACGGCAGGAACACCCGCGGCAAATCCTTCAAGCACGGATAAAGGCATACCTTCGCTTATTGAGGTTAATGTATTTATGGCAATTTTAGGAAAAATATCCAAAATATTCTGAAATCCCAAAAATTTGATATTATCCTGCAAATCAAGAATTTCAAGAAGACTCTTGCACTCTTTAAAATATTCCGGGTCTTCTTCTGTAGGACCTACCACCCATCCCTCAATATCCGGTATTTCATTTGAAACTATTTTTATGGCTTTTATAAATGTTTTTATATCTTTAATAGGAACCACTCTACCTATAAGTCCTATAACATTTGGAATTTTTTTATCTCTTTTTTCAAATGCTTCTTTTAACTTATGGACATTAACCCCGTTTGGTATAACTTTTGTTTTTTCCTCAGGAGCACCATATTCTATTTGAATAAGCCTTGCTTTATTATATAATGACAAAACTTCATTTGCGCTTAAATAGCAAAATCTTCCTATACTTACATAAAAATCATTCCAAAGTTCTTTTAATAAATTTTCCTGAGAAAGAAAAATACTTTTTGCATTTTCATACCAATCGGCTATTAATAAATCTATCTTTCTTTCTCTTGTATAAATACCGTGTTCTGTCAAAATATAAGGGGTATTATTTTTAAGATTTAAAAGTCCTGCAAAAAATCCCGCATATCCGGTAGATGGAGAATGAACTATTTTTGCATTTGGCATCTCATCTAAATCTTTAAAAAGAGTCCAAAGAGGCATATGCATATTTCTAATTGTCCAAAAAAAATCTATAAACGATTCAAATTCATATTTTTTTTCATATTTTTCAAGTAAAAAATTCCAAGAAGTGTCCGAATACAAAAAATCACTAAGAGAAAATTCTTTTATTATTTTTAAAAAATTTTCTTTTTTTAAATTATCTTTCATTTCAAAAAAATTATGTATTTGAGAAATTTCTTCAAAATATCTGTTTTTTAATTTTTTTTCTTTAACATCGGGCATAGCTTTATTATCAAAAAGATAAGAAATCTTTAAAAATTTAAGGTTATCTGGAAGTTTATACTTCATTTCCCCGTAATCTTCTTTTCTGCTTCCTATAAAATAGATACCGAATGTATATTCGCTAAGACCGTTGATTAATTGATTTATCCAAGAAGACACCCCTCCTCTTACAAACGGATATGTTCCTTCTGCTATAATTAAAATATCTATGTCTTTC
>Ga0256829_1002183_pt1 | contig 14881 bp, 12 predicted proteins | sample 131447metaG_FD_185979 | JGI IMG/M metagenome (GOLD analysis project Ga0256829, IMG submission 185979) | Hydrothermal vent microbial communities from Lau Basin, Pacific Ocean - 131-447 | ecosystem: Environmental > Aquatic > Marine > Hydrothermal vents | place: Pacific Ocean: Lau Basin | collected...
GTTTTTTAGTTTGTTCGACTGGTTTGAGCAGGTTGGAACGAGCAAGCCCGATGGCGCGTTGCAATCCAATCATGTGCATACAAGTGCATCCGTTGTCTCTTTCAAAGATAAGTTTATGCAGAGGAGTTTTAAGGATATTTACGCCTATGATGTAAGTGAAGGTGCGCTGTACGTGCTTTTTGTCTTGCTATTGTTAACACATGAAGATTCTCCTTCTATGTTTGCATTGGATAATGTCGATAGTGCTTTAAACCCTGGTTTGGTGACAGCAATGGTTAGCCACATATCTGAGATATTAAAAAGCACGCCTGAAAAACAAATTTTTATGACAACCCATAACCCCACAACTTTGGATGCCATCGATTTGTTTAATCCTGATCATCGTTTGTTTGTCACCAAGCGTGATGATAGCGGAGCGACTGTATTTGAGCGAATATCACCTCCAGAAGATATGACAAAAGAAGAGTGGCAAGAACAATATGGTTGCATGAAACTCTCTGAAATATGGCTATCGGGAGCTATTGAAGGGTTGACTCCACCAAGAGGCTTCTAAAATGGTAACTCGATGTTTAGTAGTTTGTGAGGGTTCCAGTGACTTTGCCATTATTGAGGGCGTGATGAAGCACGTTGCTTCGATTCATGGCAAGGAGATTGCAGCAACGCTACTTGAACCTCAATACGATGCGACTACAGGTAAACATGACAAATTTGGTTACACGCAAATTCGGGCATGGTGTAAAAAAGCAGCTTATTTAAAACAAACCAAAGGAAGGGACTGGATTGGCCAGCAACTGGCTCTATCAAAATCTGATTTTTTGTTGATTCATATGGATGCTGATATTGCCCAGAACTTGGAACTAAATAATTCTTTTTTTAGCGGTAACTTTAAAAGTCGCAGGTCGTGGTGTAATGATTCGCTTGATTCCTGGTTGGGTTTGGCAAAAGGATGTGATTGCCACTATGTATTACCAACATGGCAAATAGAATCTTGGTTATTGGCAACATTTGATGAGGTTAGCAGCCCCGGAGTGTTTCCAACTGCCATTGCTGACTATGAATCAATTAAGAATGTTGAGCAAAAGATGCTTCTCTTGGGATACAAGGAAGATGCAAGAAAACCTGGGCGTATCTACAAAGAAAGAAGGTTATACTCAGAAAACCCAAATCACCTTCCTCGCCTCCTAAACAAATTTTCAATAGCTACAAGTCGTTGTGACGAACTGAACAATTTCGAATCGTTAATTTCAGGGCTGGTCACTGCCGCCGGTAACTCATGAACTTGCCGTCTGTTCTTGTCTGGTACTTCTAATGATTCAATACACACAGGGAAATTTGCTCAAAGCGGATGTTGAAGCGCTGGTGAATACGGTCAACACGGTTGGCGTGATGATGGGCAAGGGCATTGCATTGATGTGTTTGGTGAGGGGTGTTTGAATAATCAGTTGCTTTTTTGGGCTCAGAAAGTTTCTTGATTGGGTTTTGACTCAATGACAGCGGCTTGCCACTGTTAGCGCAGATGCAAAGCAAACGTTTATAATCTTTTCAGGTTTTTTAGAGGGTGTTGAATATGAGTGATAGACCGATAATTTCATTGATCTGGGGACAGGACAGAAACCGGTTGATCGGGCGCGATAATGCGTTGCCGTGGCACTTGCCCGCCGATATGGCCTGGTTCAAAAAAAGCACCATGGGCAAGCCGATTCTGATGGGGCGTAAAACCTATGAATCCATTGGTCGCCCGCTGCCGGGGCGCACTAATCTGATTTTGACGCGACAGCCTGATCTGCAGATCGAAGGGTGTAGTGTGGTGCATTCGCTGGATGAAGCCAGATCGGCAGTGCCGGAGGCGGATGAAATCATGGTGATGGGCGGATCTGAAATTTATGAACTGCTATTCGATCAGGCTGAGCATTTGTATATTACCGAAATTGACGCCGAATTTGAGGGCGATGCATGGTTTCCCGAATTTGACAGGTGCGTCTGGAGAGAGGTGTTCAGCGAATCCCATCAAGCGGATGAGAAAAACGCTTATCCCTATGCGTTCAGGATTCTTGAGCGTAAAACCTGATAACCCTTTTTCCGTTGCACTTAAAGGTTGGCTATGGGTTGATCAATATGTTGCGTCGGCGTGATGAAATGGAGCCATCCGGGTATGGCGACAACCACCACTGCCGCGCAGGCAAGCAGCACGGTCGCGTTGGCCGCGATCATATGAAAGACCGTGAGCGATATGGCAATAAGCGCCCATGGAGCGAGCAACAGCGCCAGCATGGATAGTCGTAACAGATAATGATGCAGCGTCAGGCGTTGATCGTTGGCGCCCGTCTCAAGCAGTAAAGTGGTTGGCATCGTAACCTCCCGTGACACAGATGCGTCATTTTATATCTAAAAAACGACAAGCAAAAATAGTGCCAATCTCAGTTTACTGTAATGGTTTTACCGAACAGGCGTTGGAACAGATGCTTGATATCGAGTGCGATACCGAGTGCCGCCGGCACGGAAAACAGCGTGATAACTGTGGAGAACATCAGTCCCCACGACAGTGCCAGCGCCATCGGCGCGACGAAGGGATCGAAACCGCCCCAGCCGTAGGCGGTGGGCAGCAGACCGACAACAGTGGTAATGGCGGTGAGCAGCACGGCGCGGAGGCGTCGTTTGCCGCTTTCCAGAATCGCCTGCCGCCACGGCATGCCTTCAGCAATCAGACGCTGGATGAATACGGCCATCACCAGAGAGGCGTTGACGACCACGCCGGTAAGGGCGACAAAGCCCATCATGGCCATAAACGAGATCGGCGAACCATGCAGGAAGAAGCCGACAATAATGCCGATGGCACCGAACGGGATGGCCAGCATGACCAGAATCGGATAGCCGATACGATTAAACTGCACGGCCAGAATGGCGAATATGCCGAGCAGTGCGAAGATAAAACTGAAGATCAGGCCGCGCACCGATTCCTGCGTCTTCTCCTCCTCGCCGCCCAGATGCACATGCACCATATTGGCATCGGCGCCCATCCATTCGCTTTGGCGCTGCTGAATGATACTGTTAAGCTGTTTGGAATTCATGTCCTTGTGATTGACTTCGGCGGAGACATTGATCACCCGTTGACCATTTTTGTGACGAATGCTGCTGGTGCCGGGTCTGTTTTCCAGTTTGGCAATGCGCGACAGCGGCACCAGCCCTCCCAGTTTGTTGGGAATTTCCAACTGCATGAGCGTGTGGATATCGCGCTGGGCCTTTTCGGGATAGCGGATGGTGACGTTCACCTCTTCCTTGCCGCGCTTGATGGTGGAGACGCGCAGTCCGTCAAAGGCGGCGCGAACCTGGGTGCTGACGGTGGCCAGGTCGATTCCGGCGTAAGCCGCCAGCTTTCGATTCATGACGATGCGGATTTCCGGGTCGCCCGGTTCCAGATCGCTTTCGATGGCATACACGCCCTTGATAGTGGCCAGCATCGCCATCAGGCGTTTGGCGACGCGAGTCATGCTATGATCATCAGGCCCGGTGAGCTCCACCTGCAGGGCGCGGCCAACCGGCGGCCCCGGTTTTTGCATGGCAAAGCTGATATCCATGTCGGGAAACAGCGGAGGAATCTCTTTTTCCATCTTGTCCATGACATCAAAGGCGTTGACCGTGCGCTTGGTGAACGGAATCAGGATGACACGCTCAAAGCCGAAACGGTCGCCAATCTGCTTCAGCGACTCACGCTGATCAGCACTGTTTTCACCGGCCACCATGGTGGTGGTTTCCAGAATGGCCGGATCGATACGTTTACGCACCTCGATATCCAGCTTTTTTAGCTGATCGCGCATATGTTCCAGCGTGGTACCGATGGGCATATTGACGCGCAGGTAAAAGGTGGATTCCGCCCCCGAGGGGAAGAGCTGGAATTTCATAGTGGTGGCCAGTCCCACGGAGGCCAGCAAGCCAATAATGGTGAGCAGGATGGTCAGATAACGCAATTTGACAGCCTTGTGCAGAAGCCAGACGTAGGCATGTGAAATCCTGATAAACAGGGCGCGCTCTTTCGGGTGTTTGTTGGCATTGGCAACATCGCGAATGTGATTGGGCAGAATAAATATCGCTTCAAACCAGGAAAAACTGAGTAGCACGATTACCACGACCGGAATCGAATAGATAAACTTGCCGATAATGCCGTCCATATACATCAGCGGTAGAAAAGCCACGATGGTGGTGAGCACCGTGGCGGTGACCGGGCCGATCAATTCATAAGTGCCTTCAATAGCAGCCTGCTCGGGAGAGAGGCCCTGCTCCATATGCCATGTGGCATTTTCACCGATAATAATTGCGTCATCCACCATCAGTCCGAGCACCATGATGAAACCGAACATGACCAGCAGGTTCAGCGTGATGCCAGCAACATACAATACGGCAATGCCCGAGAAAAAGATCACCGGCAGCCCCCATGCCGTAGTCAGCGCCACAGCAGGGCGTAAAAACAGCAGCAGCAGCGCCAGCACCAGCACCAGGCCGATAGCACCATTATTGGTCAGCACCCCAAGCCGCAGTCGGGTGATGGTGGAGAGGTCGTTATAGGCGCTGACATGCACATTGGCCCCATAGGTTTTTGGAATCGTGGCCAGATAGGCGCGCACGCTGTCCACCAGTTTGATGATATCGGCATCGCCTTTTTTGACCACAATCATATTGATGGCAGGATCGCCGAGCGCACCAACATAGCGGTAGGGCCGCTCCAGCGTATCGGTCACCTTCGCTACATCTTTCAAGCGCAGCGCCTGACCGCGCTCATTGGCGCGCAGCACCAGGTTTCCGGCATCCTCAGCCGACCTGAATTCACCGGTGATGCGGATGATACGCTGGCCGTCCGCCGCTTTTAAACGGCCGCCCGGCGCATTGATATTCCATCCCCGGATCAGGGCGGCGATATCGTTGATCGATACCCGATGACGGCGCATCTTTTTCGGATCGGGGACAATGCGAATCTCTTCCTTGCGGTCGCCCTGCACGAATACCGTGGCCACACCCTTGATATTGCGCACATCATCTTCGATACGGGTACTCAGCCGCTTCATCTGCAGCGGTTTAAAATCACCATAAATGGAGAAGGTAAGCACTGGTGCCTGCTCCGATTTCACCTCCATGATGACCGGGGCGGCAGGCAAGTCGATGGGCAAATCTGCTCGGTTAATAGCCTGCTGGATATCGGCGACAAGACGCGAGCGATCCTTGAAATTCGGATCAACCTCAACAGTGATCTGCATGGTGCCGGAAAATGCAGTGGAACGAATCGCATTGATGCCGTCAATACCCTTCATTTCGCGTTCAATCGGCGTCACCAATAGCCGCTCCACCTCGCGGGGGGCTGCGCCTGGATAACTGCCGCTGATGACAATAACATCGAAATTGATGCTGGGAAAGGCTTCGCGCTGCATATTCATGGCGGCATAAATACCTCCGGTCAGCAGGATGATGGTAGTCAGGTTCACCAGCACGCCGTGCCTGACAAAATAAGCGATGATCTGTTTCATATCAGGGCGAATCTGTGGAGCTTGCTGTTGTGGTGATGTCGGTTTGCGGTCGATCAGACTGTGATCTATCAGACTGCGATTGATCAGACTGTAACAGGCCAAGCCCATAGAGCAGTTTGCCTTGCGCCCAGGCCAGCTGTTTTTCAGCCAGTTCAATGGTGAGTTCCTGCAACTCTGCATTCAGGGCGGCATTGCTCAGTTCGCCTTGAAACTGCACCACTGTGGCAGTATCGGAGCGCCCCTGCCGATAGCGTTGCATCTCCGCCCTGAATTTTCGCTGTTCCGCTTTCACCTGTTTTCTGGCCAGCGCCAGTGTGGGCAAGCCTGATTTGATGGCTGTTGCGGCGGCGGAGATATCGTCCCTGATCTGTTTCAAGGCGCTGATACGCTGCGCTTCGATGCGCTGACGTTGCAAGATTGCCTTGCGAATAGCCGCATTCGCAGTATTGCGGCCCAGCGCATCAGAGAGCTCCAATGAAAGCGATGCGAAGTGATCGTGTACGGAAAAGCCGGCTGCCGCTGCCGACAACGGTGCTTTGTCCAGTGCGCGCGTACCGAGTTTGGCTACCAGATCCAGTTGCATCTGATCGGCATCGCGGGCGATGGCCAGCTGGGCGTCGGCAGCCTGCATTTGCGCTTTCAGCACCTGCAATTCGGGACGTAGTTGTTCAGCCTGTTTGAAAGCCGTTTCAATGGAGGGTGTCAGCGCTGGCAGGCGATCACCGTGTTTGACGACAATGTCCGCATCGGCGGATCGTAGCATGAGTCTGTTAAGTTTGTTCTGATCATTCAGGCGTACTGATCTGGCGCGTTGAAGATCGGTCGCGCGCGCCGCCAGCAGCGCTTCGGCCTGCAGACGATCCGACTTTTCAATCAGGCCAAAGCGCTCACGCGAGCGTTGGTAGGAGAGTAATTTTTTGGCACGCCGGACAGCCTGTTTAGCAATATCGATATTGATATCATCGGAGGCCAGCAGGTAATAGGCATTGATGGCTTGCAGTGTCAAATTATGGGCCACCACCCGGCGCTGTTTGTTGGCCTGTTCCACCCCGGCCCTGGCACCTGTTAATGCCTGATTGTAATCGGGCCGATCAGCGCCCTTGAGCAACGGGCGACGATAATTGATATTAATCTGATTGCGATACGAGGGGTTAAACCGCGCCAGATTGGCCGCAAACGGGGAACGAAATCCCTGACTGGTGCGGGTATAGTTGAAATCAGCGCCGATCGTGCCGCCGCTAGCCAACGGTTTGGAAATCGTGCCGCTTAACTGCCCAATGCGTTGTTCCGAAGGCTGGAAATCACTGATGGTCGGTATTTTTTCGTCGCTGGCGGTGCCGGTGGCGGTGACGAGCGGATCGAGGATGCCTTCCAGCCGGGTTGTTTCCGTAGCTGCAATGGCGCTGTCAATCTGGCTGATATTCAGATCGGGATGGTGAGCCAGAACAGTTCCGATCACCTGTTTCAGGCTCATATCTTCCGCCATGGCTGTGGACATCACCCCGGCCATGCAGAAACAGCCTATGATCAAGTTGCGCAACAGATTGGTCAGATTGGTCAGATTGGTCATCTTGCTCCCTTCAAATCGTCGAACATTTCAATTGGTGATGATACGGGATGAATGATTGGTGAAAAATTGACTATGTCAACTATCCACCCTACGCTTTCGCTATGGGCATAGAACTATGAGTATTCAACTGCCGACGCGCTTTGAGGATGGTTTGGGTTATCTGATTCACCATCTGATGTACGCTTTTCGTCAACTGCTGTCCGAGCAGTGCGCTGAAAGCGGCTATGCGATTACTGCCGATGAACTGGCTGTGTTGATGATTACCGCGCAGGGTCAGGGTGAAAATGGACTCAAACAAAATGGGCTAAAACAGACCGAAATAGCCGCCGTACTGGCCAAGGACAAAGCGGTGATAACGCGGCGGATTAACAGTTTATTGAAGCAAGGATTAGTCGTCAGAACGACTGATAACAAGGATCGGCGCGCTGTTCGCATCAGCCTTAGTGCCGATGGCGCGGCAGCGGTGGCGCACCTGCGACCGCAACTCGAACAGGTGTTTCGGCGGATTTACCACGATATAGATCAGCAGGAATTTGATATTGCGCGTGATGTGCTGATGCGAATCCTTCATAACGTCAGTGAATCGGAAGAAAATTGAAAAACCAATAAAAATAGCCACGAATGACACGAATTAACACGAATTAAAAGGCAATTTTAAGGTTTTATAATCAGTGTTAATTCGTGAAATCAGTGGCTGGGTTTTTTAGGTTTTCCTGTTTGGTTCCGGCTATGCAAGGTTGGGAATATTGCCTTTCAATTCGTGTTCATTCGTGGCTAAGTTTGCTTGGCTGAAATAAACATTTAACCCGTTAGCCGAGCAGTTGTTGCAATGCGGCTCCCGGATCCGGCTGCCGCATCAGTGATTCGCCGATCAGAAAGCCAAACACGCCGGCCCGGTTCATCTGTTGGATATCATCCCGGTTGAAAATACCCGATTCGGTGATGACGGTTTTATCGCCGCCGGTTTGCTGTAATAACGACATGGTCGTATCCAGCATGGTTTCAAAGGTGTGCAGGTTGCGGTTATTGATGCCGATCATCTGCGTATCCAGTTTGAGGGCGCGCTCCAGTTCTGCAGCGTTATGCACTTCCGGCAAGACAGAGAGCCCCAGCTCATGCGCGCAGCTTGTCAGTTCAGTGACCAGCGCATCATCCAGCATCGCCATGATGACCAGAATCGCATCAGCACCCATCGCCTTGGCCTCAATGATCTGATATGGATCGAGCATAAAATCCTTACGCAGGACAGGTAACGTAACTGCATCGCGGATAGCGGAGACATATTCATCTGCGCCTTGAAAATATTTTACATCTGTGAGTACGGACAGACAGGTTGCGCCGCCGCTTTCATAGGATTGGGCGATAGCAACCGGATCAAAATCAGGTCTGATCATACCTCTGGACGGGCTGGCCTTTTTCACCTCGGCAATAACGGCGTTCTGTTTGCTGGCAACTTTGGCCTGCAATGCTCCGGAAAAATCTAAAGGGGTGCGTTGACTGGCAAGGTTCAGCAACTCACTTTCCGAGCATTGTTGCTTGCACCGGGCAACCCAGCCACGTTTGTATTCAGCAATTTCGTTCAAAATTGACGTCATGATTGTTCACCCAGGGTCAAAATCTTTTTACCGCAAAGAACGCAAAGGCACGCAAAGGTAGAATCAAAAATTATTAACCATCCTTTTTATGCCATTTCGTAATTGGCGAACATGAAAGTTTATCAGAAACCCAAGCCGTTTATCTGACAGCTTTAAATAAGAGAGCAGTTGTGCTTCATGGACGGGGATAAATCTTTCGACAGTTTTTAATTCGATAATAATTGCATTTTCGACAAGCATATCAATACGATAGCCTGCTTCAATTTTATTTCCATCGTAAATAATCGGCAGTGCTAGCTGTGTAACCACATGAACGCCATGCTTGGTTAGTTCATAGCACAGGCAGTGTTCGTATGCAGACTCAAGCAAGCCGGGTCCAAGTGCTGTATGAACAGTCATAGCCGCATCCAGAATCACCCGACTTAATACATTGATGTGTTGTCGATCCATTTTTTCTACCGCCAAGAGCGCAAGGGCACGCAAAGGGAATCGAATAAAAAATTAAATTTCAGGCCCAGTGCTGCACGAAAACTTTGTTGATGTAAAAAAAAGTTTCCGAACCATAAATTTGGTTTTGTTTTCCTTTGCGTGCCTTTGCGTCCTTTGCGGTTCATGGTTTTGATTTTTGGGTGAATGCAATCAGAGCATCCAGTGTCGATTGCACTTTGCCGGAGTCGATAGAATTGGCAGCCAAAGCAATGCCCGCGCCAATCCCATCTACTTTGCCTGCCACCCACAGCGCTGCGCCTGCATTAAGCAACACAATATCGCGCCCGGCACCGCTTTGGCCGGCGAAGATGTGTTTCAGAATCGCGGCGTTGGTGGCTGCATCATCCCCAGCCAAAGCCTCAGGCACACTGTAGGGCATACCGAATGCTTCGGGGTCAATTTCAAAATGAACCGGTTCCTGTCCGGCCTGCACCAGAATCGCATCGGTGATGTCGGTCGTGGTGATTTCATCCAGGCCGTCACGCCCATGTACAATCAGGGCCCGCGTGGTGCCAAGCTTGGCCAATGCGCCAGCCACCAACTCCAGCTTGTCCTGCGCAAACACACCCAGCACCTGATATTCCGCATTTGCCGGATTGGTCAATGGCCCCAGCAGGTTAAACACCGAGCGCACGCCCAGTTCGCGGCGTACAGGGCCGGCATATTTCATGGCCGGGTGCAGCTTTTGGGCAAACAGAAAACCGATGCCGGTCGCATCAATGCAGGCCGCCACCTGTTCCGGACTGATATCCAGATTCACGCCCAAGGCGTCCAATACATCGGCCGCACCGGATTTGGAACTCATGGCGCGATTGCCATGTTTGGCAACCGGCACGCCGCAGGCAGCCACCACGAGCGACACGGCAGTTGAGATATTGAATGTTTTGGCACCGTCGCCGCCGGTGCCGCAGGTATCGATCAACCCGGTGGCCTGTGGCGTGATGTTTGTCGCTGCAGCCCGCATCGCCCTGGCCGCGCCAGCCACCACCGCAGCCGATTCGCCGCGAATGGAGAGACCGGTAAGAATAGCGGCAATCTGGGCCTGCGTGGCTTCCCCTTGCATGATCGCGCCAAACACCGTTTCTGCCGCAGCGCCGGAAATCTCATGGCCCGCCTGTAAATCCCTGATCATCCGAGCTACAGCTTGAATCCTGTATTCCCGACCCATATATCCCCCTGATTCATACATTCCCGGTTCATACATTCCCGGCTCAAACACTCCTGTTTCGGCAGTGATGCCCCATGGCGGCACATTAACTGCATACCTGCTTTTCGTCATCAGGCAGTATTGCCTCCCGAGCCGTACAGGCAAACATGCAAGTATTCCAGCAGCAGAGAAGCCCCCTTGGGGGGCGAGAGTACACAAAAGAAGTCAAAGGCAGGTTTTGATTTTGACTCTGAATCTACACAGCAAAGGAACTCACCATGAGCGTGCTGCAACAACTGTTCACCCGCAAGATGCTGATCTGCATTTTCACCGGCTTCACGTCCGGTCTGCCGCTCTATCTGCTGCTCAATCTGCTGCCGGCATGGCTAAGAAGCGAACAGGTGGATTTAACCACCATCGGCCTGTTCGCCCTGATTCAGTTCCCATACACCTGGAAATTTTTGTGGGCGCCGTTTCTGGATCGTTACATTGTTCCGGGGCTGGGACGCAGACGCGGCTGGATGCTGCTGACGCAGGCCGGGTTGTTGGCAGTGATTGCCTCCATGGGCGCGTTTTCACCGCAGACGGAACTGAATATGATTGTGCTGTTCGCCACGCTATTGGCGCTGTTGTCGGCCACGCAGGATATCGCGCTGGATGCCTATCGCCGTGAATTGCTCAGCGATGAAGAACTCGGGCTGGGCAATTCGGTGCATGTCAATGCCTACCGGGTGGCGGGACTGGTGCCGGGATCACTGGCACTGATTCTGGCCGACCACCTGGCCTGGAGCAGCGTATTTATCATCACCGCCCTGTTTATGTTGCCGGGCATGGTGATGACGCTGCTGGTCTCTGAACCGCATCGAGCCAGTCCTCCGAAGAGTCTCAGAGAAGCCGTGGCTGAACCGTTTCATGAATTTATCGGACGGGCGGGCGTGCAGGGCGCATTGATGGTGCTGGCATTTATTTTCCTGTATAAACTGGGCGATAGTATGTGCACTGCGCTGGCGACGCCATTTTATCTGGATATGGGCTATTCCAAGACCCAGATCGGCCTGATTGCAAAAAATGCAGGCCTGTGGCCAGCAGTCATTGGCGGCCTGCTGGGCGGCCTCTGGATGGTGAAAATCGGCATCAACAGGGCGCTGTGGCTGTTCGGCGTAGTGCAACTGGGTTCCATTTTCGGCTTCGCATGGCTGGCATCGCTGGGGCCGCAGGAGACCATCGGCAGCAGCGAACTACTGAGTCTGGCCTTTGTCATTGGGCTGGAGGCGTTCGGGGTCGGCGTCGGAACAGCCGCCTTTGTTGCCTTTATCGCCCGCTCAACACATCCGGCCTATACCGCCACCCAGTTCGCCCTGTTCACCAGTCTGGCCGCCGTGCCGCGCACTTTTGTCAATGCCGGCGTCGGCTGGCTGGTAGAGGCATTTGGCTGGACGGATTTCTTTCTACTATGTTCGGCACTGGCCGTGCCGGGCATGCTGTTGCTGTTTAAGGTTGCCCCCTGGCGTGAGCAAGTATAAAACCAGCCCGGCAGTGCGTAACCCTTTTACAATCGCAATGCACGGCTAAAGCCGCACCTCCAGTGATCTGAGTAGTGATAGGAGTTAAATATGTTTTCAACAGTAATCAATACTCTTTTTTTCCTGCAAGGAAAAAAAGGTTTCCGATGTTATCTATTGCTGGGGCTATGTCTGTTGCTGGCTGCCTGCCCCTCCCGCGCCATCCATAAACCAGCCCAGGAAGCGGGGCCATCGTATGTCAAAAGCCAGTGGCAGGCGCTGCCCGGCTGGCAAACAGTTCAACTTGCGCCATCACTGCAGGCGCTACGCGCCGAATGCGTATCCTTGAAGAAAAAACCGCAGTGGCAGCAGATTTGCGCCGAGGCCGGACTGCTGGACAGCCATAATAACGACGGCCTGCACCGCTTTTTTGAGCGCCGTTTTTCGCCGTGGCAGTTGCGCAATGGCGACGGCAGCGAACAGGGGCTGATTACCGGCTATTATGAGCCGTTATTATATGGCAGCCGCATCAGAACCAAACGATTCCGATTCCCGGTCTATGGAGAACCAGATGATCTGCTGGTGGTTGATCTGAGCAAATTGTACCCTCAACTCAAAGGCATGCGGCTGCGCGGCCGTATCGAAGGTAAACGCGTGGTGCCCTATTATGATCGCGCCGGCATTGACGGCCCGCACGCGCCGATGGGAAAAGAGCTGCTCTGGGTGGATGATGAGATCAGCCTGTTCTTTTTGCAGGTGCAGGGTTCGGGACGGGTGCAACTCCCCAATGGTTCGATTGTGAAGCTCGGCTACGCCAACCAGAATGGCTACCGTTACAAATCCATCGGCAAAAAACTGGTTGCGATGGGAGAGATGACGCTTGCCCATGCATCGCTTCAGAGTATTCGCCAGTGGGGTATGGATCACCCTGATCGTTTGAAGGAATTGCTCTACAGTAATCCCAGCTACGTCTTCTTTCGTGAAATGCCCGACTCGCAACAGTCCGCCGTCGGCGCCATGGGGATTGCGTTAACAGCCGGTTACAGCATGGCCGTTGATCGGCGCACCATTCCGCTCGGCATGCCGGTATTTTTATCAACCACATGGCCGAACACGGACAAACCGCTGAATCGACTGATGCTGGCGCAAGATACGGGTGGCGCCATCAAGGGCACGATTCGGGGTGATTTTTTCTGGGGCTTCGGCGACGAAGCCGGCAAACAGGCAGGCAGCATGAAACAGAAGGGACGCATGTGGGTGCTATACCCCCTCGGCATGCAGCCTGCGCTCAAAACGGCAGCACGTTAGATGATTATTTCCCCTGTTTCCCGGCCAGTATAACCAGGCGCCTTTCAAGTCGCGGCAACCATGCCATCGGCGGCGTCAGCATCTGCTGACTCAGGTGGTTGAAACTGTCTCTGCGCTGCTGACTGGCCAGCACTAGCAGAACCTCGATGCCATCGCATTGGCCGACTGAACATTGGCCGACTGAACGCCCGAGCATTTCCGTAAACACACAGAGGTCGTGATAGTCGCCCAACTGATCCTGTACCTGCTTGAGATCCTGCAATGATCTTTTACAGCACTTGTCGCACTCCCTGCAAGGCGCCAGCAGGTATCGGATTTGCTTGATATTGATGCGGCACTTGTGCATTTGTCTGGCCGAAGCATCGCTTTCCTCTGCGGCCATCAAATTGCGCAGTTCAGAGGAGAGCCTGCTGACACGTCGCTTGAGTTTGCCTTGCGCCAGGTGCACCATGGGATCGGCCAGTGCGTCTGATTTCCGAACCACATGCCGAATCCTCTTGCCAAGCGTCGGCCACTGCTTGCGAATGTGCGCTATCGCATACTGCACCTCTTGTTCGCGCTGGCGATGCAGTTCGCTGACATAACCGTTGAGCGCTTGCGATGCAGGCACGGATACGACCTGCGCATCAACCCATAATGCGAACACTTCAAGATCGCGACCACGGCCGGTTGCCGATGCCAGCCTGGAAATATCCCTTGTCAAAACAGAGATGGTCTTGTCATCTTTGCCGAACGCTTGGAACCAACTGTGCAAGCTCCTAAGCGCAACGCGAAAGTCATGCAGGGCATTCACCTCTTGGCCAAGAGCGCTGGCAGCCACATCGGCCTGATGCAACAGCCGCTTCAGATGCTTGCGAATCATCGTTCCGGCGTCAGCCAGCTGACAGCAACCGTGCCACCGAGCGCTGTGGCCAGCCAGTTCAGTGAATCGACCATATCCTGACGCGCATGCCAGGGTGGATTGACCACCAGCAGACCCGAACCGCGCATCTGCATATCGATGCCGGAATCGATACAGGCTGCAGAACAATCAAACTCCAGCCGCAGGATATTCGGGATAGCCGCTCGCTTGAGGCCCTGAAACAGCGCCAGATGGCGATTCGCAGGCAACAACGGATACCAGATCACATAGACGCCGCCGGCAAAATGCTTGTATGCAGCCGCCACGGCGCTGGCAATATCGGCATACTCCTGTTTAACCTCATAGGAAGGGTCGAGAAAAATCAGGCCGCGTTTCTCTTTCGGCGGCAACAGTGCCTTCAATGCTTCAAAGGCGTCGCGCTGGTGCAGTGCGCAGTTGCGGCTATGGCAAAAACTCCGGCGCAGGGCGTCAAATTCCTGTGGATGCAGATCGCAGGCAGCCAGTCGGTCACCGGGCCGCAACATCGATTGCAACAGTGCGGTGGAACCTGGCAGGCGGGTAAACCCGCCTGCGCTGTTTTCCGCTGCAATCCGCGCAAACCAACGTTGCACGCCGGCGGGAACATGATCATGACGCATCGGCCATAAGCGCGCGATACCGGTCTCAAACTCCCTAGTTTTCAGGGCTTCGGGGGCATCCAGATCATATATACCCCGACTGGCAAAGGCATCGAGCATGAATATCGGCTTGTCCTTGCGGAGCATGCCGGCGGCAATATCGCCGAGCAGGATATGTTTAACGACATCGGCATGATTGCCGGCATGGTAGATGTGCTGATAACTAAGCATGGCCGCATTATCACGGCATTGTTCGGCGATGGCGACAGTTTTAGCCT
>Ga0256829_1002184_pt1 | contig 14876 bp, 13 predicted proteins | sample 131447metaG_FD_185979 | JGI IMG/M metagenome (GOLD analysis project Ga0256829, IMG submission 185979) | Hydrothermal vent microbial communities from Lau Basin, Pacific Ocean - 131-447 | ecosystem: Environmental > Aquatic > Marine > Hydrothermal vents | place: Pacific Ocean: Lau Basin | collected...
ATGGCAAAAAACTGTTCCGAATTGGGCTGAAATTATCTCTCAGTTTGGTATAATATTTCAAGAAAGATTAGAGCCTTATTTAAGATGATGATTTATGCCTTACACAAAGTTTGGGACGGTCTCGAATATGATTCAATAAAAGAGCTTAAAGCTGATTTAGAAGATTATTTTTATTTTTATAATTATTGTAGATTTCATCAGACATTAGATTACAAAAAGCCTATGGAAGTTTATGATAAAAAAAGATATTTAAAGATAATTCAACATCAAAAAATTGATTTTAGTGATAAAACATTGAAAAAGGCAGTTTAATCTTTATGGAATTAATTAATTTTGAAATTTGTCTTGACTTTTGGGGTGGAATAATTATGTATAGTTTTTATATACAAATATTATAACAAAATTTAGAAAATATGTTATTGTTTGATAAGTTTAATAGTTGTTTAAAGAATAATTAAGAGTTTAATATAAAAATCCAAAGAGCCAAAGAGGAATTATTTTATCACTTCCTATTTCAATATTATCTTGAATGACAAAAGAATTTTCAATATCTTTTATCTGTTTTTTAGTTTTATTTTTACCGCCTATTTCAAAAATATATTTATTATCAACTAAAAAATCCCCTTTTTTTGGATATAAAAGATTATGTTCAAATAGTTGATTTGCAAAAAAAGTTTCTCTAATTGTTCCAATTTGTTGAGTTTCACAATAGCAATAATTTAAATTGGTATTTTTTAAATAAACTTTTTGAGGTTTTACAAAAATATTATCTCCCCTTGTTTTTGAATCAAGTAATATAAATATATCTCCTCTATGGAGATAATAAAGATATTGATACAAAGTATTTCTATTTATTTCTATTTTACTTGCTAATTTAGTAATATTAAGTTCAAACGGTTCAGAACTACATATAAGATATACAAGTTGTTTAAGTTTTATTGTATTGATTGGTTTAATGTCAAAAACAAAAGGCAAATCATATTCAATTGTAGCATTTATACTTTCTTGAAGTTTTAGATAGTAATTATTTTTATTTTCGAAATAAAAAGGATAAACTCCCATTTTTAAATATTCTTCAAAAAATTCAAAAGGTTTTATTTTAGAAGTAATTTCAAAAGCTATTTCTATATGATTTTTTAAAATTTCTTCGAGTGAAAAGTGAGAGAAATTATTTTGGGTTTTTAGTTCTAAAAATTCTCTAAAAGAGAGATTATTCATTTTATATATAATTGCTCTTCTGCTTAAATCAGCTTTTGAATGTTCAAGTTTAATAGCAGATGAACCTGTAAAAATAATTTGTAGATTTAAAGTATCATAAATTAATTTTAATTCTTTTTCAAAATCAGGATATTTATGAATTTCATCAATCACTAAAACTTTTCCACCTTTTTTTTCAAATTCTTCTGCTAAATCGTAAAGTTTTAAAAAGCTGTATTCTAAAAACTCTACATTGATATATAATTTTTTATTTAGAGGAAGCGAATTTTCTTTTAAATATTGAAGAAGAAGAGTTGTTTTACCAACTCCCCTTGCTCCAATTATTCCTATAAGTTTTTCACTAAAATCTATTTTATTAAATAAATATCTTTTATAAGTTATATTTAAATTTTGTAAGAGATTATAAAATCTTCTTTGAAAAGTGTGAATCACAATTTACCTTTTTTATTAAGCATTATATCATAATAATTGCTTAATACAATAAGCAATTTATTGGCTTCCTTGCAGTCTTAAAAGGTTAATAGCATTTTGGATTTTTTCTTTGGTTTTTGAAATTTTAAAAAACTTACCAAAAAACGCCGTAAAGCCCTTGCATTTAGGCATAGGGATATAAGGCGATAAAAGAGTTGATAGAGAGTTTGTCTTCCTTGAAACTCTTTTGTTGTTGTGATATAATTTTAATATATAAGGTTGGGGCATCAACCTTTGGCATAGATGGTGTAAGACTGGCTATTTGTCAGCAGCCATCGCTTTAAAGCCAGAATCCCCTGCCTTTAGGCGTGGGGAGTATGTCAATATATTTTTATATAAGAAAAAGCTTTTCTTTTAAATCCTTCAAAAGTTACCATTTTCAAGCTCCTTTTTTCTTTATTGTTTATATTATTTAATTATTATTAAATAATTTGAATATCTTTATTATATTTCATTTCTATACAGTAATGGAATTTAATTTTATTATGTAATAAATATAACAAGATTATGTTATAATTGTTTCATAATTTACATAATAAGGAAATAAAATGTCTAATCCATTTGCATTCGGAAGTATAGTTAAAGAAGAACAATTTTGTAATAGAGTAATTGAGCTAAAAGAATTAAAACAGGATATCTTAAATAATCAAAATGTCCTTATATACGCACCAAGAAGATTTGGTAAAACTTCTTTGGTATTAAAAGCAGTTGAGGAATTAAAAAAAGAATATAAAGATTTTAGATTTGTATATATTGATTTGATGACGATAACAGATAAAAGAGAATTTATCAATAAATACTTCAATGCAGTTGCAAAATCTCTTGAAACGCCCTTTGATAAGACAATAGAAGCTCTGAAATCTTTTTTAAAGCTAAAACCTATTATAAAAGCTTCAATAAGTGATACGGGAAATATGGTGTTTTCATTAGATTTTTCAAAAAGTGAGAGTGATAATGTTTTAGATGATATTTTAAATATACCAATGAAATATGGAGAAAAATATAAAGTATGTATTGTGTTTGATGAATTTCAGGAAATTGAAAATATTGAAGGACTGGAAAATAAATTAAGAAGCATTATTCAAAATCATTCCGATGTATCTTATGTCTTTCTCGGTTCTAAAAAAAGTATCATCAATGCAATGTTTTCCGATACAAAAAGACCTTTTTACAAATCTGTTAAACATTTAACTTTATTTCCTATCGGCAATGAGGATTGGAAAAAGTGTATAACAAAAGTATTTGAAGAAAAATCTAAAATAATTGACGAACATATCATAGATAAAATACTTGAAATCACAAAAGGATTTCCATATTACACACAGCAGCTTTGTTATGAGATTTGGGAGCTTACAAAAAAAGAAGCTGATGAGAATATATTTAATATGGCTTTAAATAAGCTTTTAGAGCAGGAGAGAGAATATTTTATAGCGATATGGGATAATCTAACTCAAAATCAGAAAAAAGCTCTTAAAATCATTCTAATGACTAACGGTGATAATATTTATGGAGATGAAAGAGCAATTGGAATATTAAAACCTTCATCTTTGCAAACTGCAATAAAAAAGCTTATTGAAAAAGATATATTGGATAAAAAAGAAAGATATTATTTTCAAGACCCTCTGTTCGAGTATTGGTTGAAAGGAGAAATAGTTTAGAAAATATTACAAATCTATTAACACAACATTAGAGGAACTTATTTAATAAATTTGACATATATAGTTCCTAATAGTATAATTCTCTTAAAAAAGGACTATTATGGAAATATATAATGTCTCCTCATTACAAGAACTTTTAAAAATCAAAAGAGCAACTTTATTTGAAAAAATAGAAAAAAATATTATTTTATCCATCAAAAAGAAACTTAAAACAAAAACAAAAATATATATTCCTTCAATTTTTTTAGATTATTTCTTAGAAAGTTCGAAAAAAGTACTGAAAAACGATAATTTATCTTTAAAAGAAGCATTGTTGCAAATTAAAAATTATCAAGACATTTACCCCTATCTATCTACTAAAATATACACAAATGCTAATATTAAAGGCGGTGTTGGAAAAACAATTTTAAGTGTTAATATTGCACATTCTTTTGCAATTTTTAAAAAGAAAGTTTTATTAATAGATTTAGATCCTCAAGCTAATTCTACCGATTATCTAGAAGCAAGAAATGAAAAAAATATAAATACTTTAATAGAGTATTATTTTAAACATAAAAGTTTCTCAAAAGAAGTAGTAAAAGAAGCCATTGTTACAAAAGAGTTTGAAAATGCCACTATTGATATTATTCCTGCTGAAATAATGTTTGCAAGGAATTTAGAATATGCAAGAGTAACAATAGATAATCCACATAAAATTTTAAAAAAATTATTAGATACAATTAAACAAGATTATGAATTTATTATAATCGATACTCCACCTTCTCCTGGACTAGCTCAACAAATGGCTTTATATACAACTGATAAAATAATAGTCCCTACCCTGCCTGATGAATTTTCTATAGATGGATTACTTGATTTAATAAAAGAAACAAATTACATAAAAGAAGAATTTGACAAAGAAAATTTAGAAGTATCAGCTATTTTTATCAATAAAGTAAAACCTACAAATATAGCAAAAGCAAATATAGAAATTATTAAAGAAATAGCTGATCAAGTTCAAATAAAAAATATTTATGAAATACCTGAAAGTTCAAGAATTATAGAAGCAGTTAATTTAAAATTACCTTTATTGGAATACAAACCAGAACTTGATGTAAATCTAAAAGCAAGTGAAAATATTTTACAATTTGCATTCAACGAAATAACTAAATCTTGCACTGTGCAAGATAAGGAGTAAAAATGAAAAAAGAATTATTTAAAAAAAATTTAAATAAAAAATTAAACAACTTAAAAAGCAATGCTACTGGTGTATACAGCAATATGCCTAAAATAATTGAGATAGATTTAGATAAAATAGAATTCTCTCCTTATCAACCAAGAATAGAATACAATCAAGAAAAAATAGAAGAACTTGTTAAATCTATAAAAGAAAATGGATTGATACAACCTATAACAGTTAAAAAAAATGATAATAAATATCAAATTATTGCTGGACATAGAAGATTTTTAGCATTTAAAAAGTTAAATAAAGAATCAATTCCTGCTATTGTAAGAAATGAACAAAATAATGAAGAAATAATTACACTAACTGAAAATTTAATAAGAGAAAACCTTAATCCTATTGAAATTGCTATCTCATTGGAAAATATTTTAGAAAAAGAAATAGCAAAAAATCAATCTGAACTTGCAAAAATATTAGGAATTAACGAATCTACTGTCTCAAGATATTTAAAATTACTAAAACTACCTGAAAAAATAAAACAATACATTAAAGAAAAAAAATATACTGATTTATTAGTATTAAATAAACTAGCTTCTTTACATCCTACTGAAGCTTTAGAAATCTTTGAGCAAATAATAAAAAACAATCTAAATAGAAAAGAATCTACTGAACTAATAAATAAATACAAAAACAAAGAAAAAAAACTAATAAAGGGAATAGGTTATAAAATAGAAAAAACTTCTAAAAAAACAAAAATAGAAATTGATACTAGCAAAATAAAAAATCAAGAAATTTTAAAAACTATTCAAAAATTAGAAGAATTAATATCTTGCACAGTGCAAGATAAGGAGCAAAAATGAAACTTTTCAATCTAGACATTGAAAGAGCAATATTAAGTTCTATTTTATCAGATAACACCTCTTATGATGAAATCAGTCATATTTTAAATACAAATGATTTTTATCTACCTTTTCATCAAGTAGTTTTTGAAACTATTAAGAAGCTTCTGAAAGAAAAAGATTTTATTGATGAATATATTTTAAAAGATGAGCTTGAGAAAGAAAAAAAATTTGAAGAAGAACTATTTTTAGAGATAATTGCAACTACCCCAATATCAATTATAGAAGAATATGCAAAAATTATTAAAGAATTAGCCATTAAAAGGCGATTAGAACTACTTTTAAAGAAAAATAGTATCAACATAGCTGAGAAAGATACTTTTGAGCTTATAGAGGCTTTAAAGAGCGAATTAGAAGATATTAATAAAGAAAATCATGATAAATTTGAATTAGCAGATTTTAGTATTGTAGAAGATAGAGATATTGAGTTTATTTTAAAAGATTTTCTACCAATCCCCAAAAAAGCAGTAACTCTTTTAAGTGCAAAAGGCGGAGCGGGTAAAAGTTGGTTAGTGCTTCAATTATCATTAAGATATATAAATGAAAATCCAAACAAAAAAGTTTTTGCTTGGTTATCAGAAGACCCGGTTTTTGCAACTAAAAAAAGAGCGGAAAAAATTATAAATGAGATTTTGATAAATGATAATAGAACTAAATTTTATAATATTAATAATCCAGCATATCGTAACTTTAAATATTTAGGAAGTGAAACAAGACCATTTCATTTTATTGAATATGATTATAAAAATAAAAAAATTAATTCTTTATTCTACAAACTAAAACACACTTTAAGAGATTTTGATTTTATCATTTTAGACCCGCTTATTGCCTTTTTTGGCGGAGATGAAAATAACAACTCACAAGCGAGAGAATTTATGAACTTATTGACAGAGTGGGCGGACAAAGAAGATAAGGCTATTTTAGTAGTTCATCATAATAATAAAAGCATAACAAGTGGTATTAGGGGTGCAAGTGCATTCGTTGATGCAGTGAGATTGCATTATGAGCTTCTAACAAATGACAATAATGAAAAAGACAATGCAGAGCTTCTACCAGCAGGACATAGAAAAATAGCTATTAAGAAAGATAATTGGGGAGTTGAGAGAATACTAAATAAAAAAGAAGTTGAAATACAAGTTTTTAAAGATGAAATAGATACAGAACTAAATAAAAAAGGGAAAAACAAAAATACAAAAATAATTTTTGATGAAGATAAAATTTACAAAGAAGAAGAATTATTTTGAAAGCATCCTATATGTAAGTTTATTAGTCAAACGCGGTATGCTTATTTAGATAATAACTGCTTAGTCTCATAAGGAGAAAAAAACCGTCATTTGACTGCTTAACTGTGAGTTGTATTCAACTCTTCAAACACAGTTTGTTGTTTAGCAAATTTTTAAACAAATTCCAAACAGATTAAGAATTTAATCTTTATTTTGTTTGGATAATTTATTATACAAGGAGTAATAATGAATAAGAAACAAAAACCGACTAAACAAGAGAAAATCGAGCAAAGTATGCAAACTTTACCCGATTTAAGAATAAGCCCATTCTTGCCAATCGCCAAAATAAACAAGAATAGCAAATTATACAAAAATTTTGTAGCAAACAACAATATCTTGGAAAGAAAAACAAGTTGGGGAAAAATACAAATAAGAAACAGACTTCTAACGCAATATCATAGTGATGTTTTAAGTGGAATTATGGCATTAAAAAATAAAAAAATGTTTTTTTTAGAAAATAGAGATGTAGCAATATTTTTTAGCATATATCAATTATCAAAGCAAATGCATTTAGAGTGGGGAGAAAGAAATAAAACAAATTTAATAGAAACAATATTAGAAATTAGAGATTTAGTAATTACGAGATGGAATAATCAAGGAGATTTACTTGGAACTTATAATATAATAAAAGATGCAAAATATTCAAACAAATTAGATATGTTTGGAATAATTTTATCAAAAGAATATATTAATTTTTTTGTAAAAGAAATAACAATAAGCTTTCCTGAAACTCACAAAAAAATGAGAGAAAAAGTAAAAGGACGAGGCGAAGGACTTATTAAAGCAACAATTAATTTTTTTATTACCCAGCAAACAAATCAAAAAATTGAATTAATAAAATTGTTGGAAACAATAGGATATCCAATAAATACTGACAGACAAATAAGAAATGCAAAAGAAATATTAAATTCAAATATTAATTTATTAAAAGAGTTTGGAATTGAATATGATAAAAAAACTAAAATATTTACTTATACAGAACAATTAAACGATATAAAGTTTCTACCACCAACTACTATAATAGCTACAAAAAAATAATCTTCTTCTTTTTTTTACTATTTTTTGCCACACATATGCACGAATTTTGCCACACATATGCACGAAAATGACCGCTTTCTAAAGATATTAAAGACTTTAATAAAGATATTAAAGTCTTTAAGCAAAAAGCTTTTTTTGCTTTTTGCTTAAGAAACTAAAAAAAATAGTTAATTAAAAAGCGACATAATTTAATAGTTGTTTGGGAGGATAATTATTTGATAAGCGTAGCAGGATAATATTGTTTTTTGTTTTTTTATTTTGTATAATATAAAAAAATATTTTTTTATATTTAAGGAGAGAAAAATGAAGACAATATCTTTTTATACTCAACTTACACCTAAAAACAAACAAAATCTTGACTTATTCTCACAAACAACAGGTATTAAAAAAAATTTTCTTATAAACAAGGCATTAGAGATGTTTTTTAACACACAAATAAATATTCCAAGAGAATTTATAATTGAACCATCAATTTATGTAGATGAAAATGAATTTGAAAGAATAAAAAATATGGATAAAGAACCAAATCAAGATTTAAAAAAGTTACTAGAAAATGTTTAAAATAGAAAAATTATCTAAAAATCATAAAAGGGAAAATTTTGATTGTGGAAATTCTGTTTTAAATGAATTTTTAAAAAAATATGCTCTTCAAAATCAAAACAAATATTATGTAGGAACTACTTATGTAATAATTGATGATGAAAATAATGTTGTAGCCTATATAACTTTAAGTGGGATTTCTATTAAAAAAGCAATGTTAAAAGAAAAATATCCTTATGAAGAATTACCAGCACTTTTAATTGCTAGATTAGCAGTTGATAAAATGTTCCAAAAAAAAGGATTAGGAAAAAATTTATTAATATTTGCCATTAAAAAAGCTCTAAAACAAGCAGAAGAAGTTGGCTGTATAGGTATTGTAGTAGATGCAAAAGAAGAAGCAATAAATTTTTATGAAAAGTATGATTTTGAAAAAATTAAAAATATTTATCCTGTAGGACAAAAAATGTTTTTATCTCTGAAAACTATTAAAAAAGGATTAAAAAGTGACTAATCGCTTAATAAGATATATCTTTAAAATACTTCCTTGCTGTGTTATAAGAAACTCCGTTTAATTTTGCCACTTGATATGGATTAATCGGTTTACCCTGTAAGTGTAATTGGTTTTAAATCTGAAAATAATATGAGTTTAGGGTTTAGAGTATAATGTTGAAATAATTATTAGCTATAATTATCCGTATAATTAAAAATGGAGAAAAGATGAATAAATATACGATTCAAAAATCTTTTGCAATAAGTGCGGGAGCCGGAAGCGGTAAGACCTATACACTCTCAAGAAGATATATTAATGCATATTTGGGGTTTGATTTTTTTGTTTCAAATAATGAAAAAAGAGAAGTTGAGTTTGAACAAAAAGAAAAACATTCTGCCGAGATAGACGAAATAGTAACAATGACCTTTACAAACGCTGCCGCAAATGAAATGAAAGAGAGAATTTTCTCTCTTATGAAAAGCATTATTGCGGCAATTGATGAAAATGAAGAAGAAAAAAACAATCATCAGCTTGAATTTATTAATGAATTAGACGCAAATATAAAAAATTATGTAAAAGAGAGACTGAAACTAGGTTTAACCAAAATAAACGATTCAATAATTACCACAATTCACGGGTTTTCTTTAATGATGATAAAAAGATACAGTGATTATTTGAAAATTAATATTGAAGATATAATTGACGAACTCGAACAGGAAGAGCTGTTTTTAAAAAGTTTTAATGAGTCTTTAAATAAAAATAAAGAGCTAATAAAAGAAATTTTAGAAGATTTGTCACTTTATAAAATAACAATTTACAGTAAAAAGTATCTGTTTAATATGAAGTTTAAAGAAGGAATTGATAATTTTGAGAGTAATACGGAAGAATTTAAGAGATTAATCAAGAGCTTTTATAAAATAGGCCAGGATATAATTGAAGAAGCGGAAAGTGAAATTGAAGGAATTATTGAGTGGTATAACGATTGGATTGAGTTTAAGTCAAAAACAAGTTTTAATGAATTCGTTGAAAATAAAATTGGCGAAAAGTTAAATTTCAGAAAAAAATCACATAAAGAAAACTTTGCAAATATAAAAGTTTTCAGAGATACGCTTAATGAAGAGGTGTATGAGTTTGATGAAGAATACGAAAAACTCTTTATTTCCCACATAGAAAAGCTGAAAAGCTTTTTAAAAAATATTTATATTAACTATCACAAAAATTTGGGCAATAAGCTTGATTTTAATAAAATCATTCAAAATCTTCACAAACTGCTTGAATTAAAAGATATTAAATTCAAATATGTGATGGTTGATGAGTTTCAGGACAGCAATACAACTCAATACGACATAGCCAAAAAAGTCGCAAAAAACCTTTTTATCGTAGGAGATGAAAAACAGGCAATTTATGCTTTTCAGGGTGGGGAGATTGAAGTGTTTAAAAAGGCAAAGGATGAGCTTGAAATTGTAGAGCCTTTAAAAGAAAACAGAAGAAGTGATAAACAGATAATTAAGTTCGTAAATGAAAAGTTCAATAAACTTTTTGAAAACAGAGAATTGGTAATTGATAATGATTTTTGTGCAAAATATGAGGACTTGGAAGCAGTCAGTAAAAATGAAGGGGAAATAGCCGTTTTATATACCGAAAAAGACAAAGAAAGCAATGAAGTCCAAAAAGAAGCTGAGAATATAGCAAAGTTTATTCAAATGGTGGTAAACGGGGATATTTATCCGCATATAAAAGAAAAATATATTGATAAGGGTAAAAAAGCAATAGGCGTTATATACGATTCAAAAACACATATGCACTATTTAAAAACCGAACTTGAAAAGTTGGGAATTCCTGCGAAAATCAACGGAGTGGAAGAGTTTTGGAGTGAAGAAGAGATTAAAGACATAATGACTGTTTTGAAAGTCAGGCAGATACTAAATAAAGAAAAATTAAGCAATACCGACAAATTTTTTATAACCGGGGCATTAAACGGTAAAATATATAATAAAACCGACAAAGAAATAAAATTCCTCTTAAACGATGAAAACAAAATAAAAGAAATTTTTAAATTTGACGAGGAAGTTTTACATAAGTTTATAAGAAAAATTTTCATTAACAGCGGTGCATATAAAAAATACAATAATCCAAACTCCGCAAAAGCCAATATTGAAGAATTGATTAGGGAAGTTGTCAATTTAGAAGAAAAATACAACTATGACGAAAGGGCTATACTTGAAATTCTGGAAAAAAACTTTTTTAATGCCGATAAAAGGATAGCAGGGTATGATAGTAAAATTGCAAACTCGATTGAACTCTCTTCAATTCACTATACCAAGGGGCTTGATTATCCTTTGATTATATTGGCTCAGGCACATAAAAACTTACAACCGAACAGACAAGACGGGGTAATAGATACGAAATATTCCGTTAACAAAGCAGAAAAACACTTAATAGGATTTAAGATTGATGAGTATAAACCGCTGGCTTATAGGGTTGCCGATTTTATAGACAAGCTGAAATTTTATGAAGAGAAAAAAAGGCTCCTTTATGTGGCACTTACAAGGGCAAAACACAATATTGTTATTTCAACAATAAAAAATTCGCCGCAAAACAGCTATGCAAGCTGGCTTGAAGCTGATAAACTGAAAGAAATAGAATTAACTGATATAAGCAGCGATAAAAAAGAAGAAGAGATTTTAATAGACTGTTTTGATGGGGAGTTTATTGAAAGTATTGAAATTCCTTCATTTAATGAAAAATCAAATTTAGGTGTTGCCGTTCATAAAATAATAGAACTTTTTCATAACGATTTAAGCGATGAAAAGATAGAAAAAATATGTGATGTTTATGCAGTAGAATTTGATAAAGTTAAAAAAATGATTGACAAATTTAAAAGAAGCGGAGTTTATGAGGAGTTAAAAAGTGCTGAAGTAAAAGAGTTTGAGTGGGGATTTGAAGATAAAGAGGGCTTTGGTAAGATAGATTTGTGGTATGAGATAGATGGTGTTTGTAAAATAGTGGATTTTAAAACGGGTAAAAAAGAAGACTACTCAAAACAGCTTGAAAGATATGAAAATGCATTAAAAAAAGAAGGCTACAAAAAAGTTGAAACGAACCTTCTTTACCTGGGAGAAAACAATGATTAGTTACTCGAAACTAAGAGGCAGGATATTTGGTAAAAAAGCGAAAACTTTAAGCTCTTTGATATATGATTTCCATCAAAAAAATTCTCTAAAAAGAGAAATTTCATTTTTAGAATCTAAATTTATAATTCGAGAAATAATGGAAAATTTAAATTTGAAACATTTCGGTTATTTAGAAGAATTTGATGAAATTACGGGGTTTTTGATTGAAGTTAAAAGAAACGGTGTGGATATTGACGAACTTGACTTTGAGAAGATTAAAAAAGAGGAGTTAAATTTAATTTTAAATGCTTATAATGAATTTTTGAAAGAAAAAAATTTAGGGGATATTGCGGATATAGAAAAATTTGTATTAGAGAACATTAACGAAAAACACGAGGTTGATGAGTTTGAAAACGAATATATTTACTTTTTTGATTCAAAATTTCAAAAAAGGATTTTGGAAAAAATAAAAGGGAAAGTTTTAAAAGAAAAACTCCCAGAGAAAAAAACGGAAATTAAAACACTTGAATGTTTTGATGAGTTTGACGAAGTTGTAAAAGTTTTTAAGATTATAAAAGAACTGATTGAAAATGGCGAAAACATTGAAAATATTAAAGTTTTTGCAACTAATATTGATAAATATTTTAAAATATTTGAAACTTTGGCCTTTGAATATAAAATACCTCTATATTCAACAAAAGGGCTTGAGGTTAAAAGATATAAAAAAGGAAAAATTTACGCAAAACAAAAGGCAAAACATTTTAAAAACAAACTTCAAAAATTAGGAATAAACATTGATATCAAAGACTTGGAAAAAGAATTTTTAAATGAGAGGTTTTTGGTAAAAAACGGTATTGAAATAACAGAAACTAATCAGATTTATCTGTATAAAAACATCAAACATCTTTTTTTAGTCGGTGCCAATATTGAAAGTTTCCCGCCAAGCAGGGATAAAAATATCTTTTACATTAAAGATTATGAAAATATTTTTTATAAAAACAGCCTTTATAAATCATCTTTATCTATTTTAGACAGAATGCAAAAAACAGCCGACAATATTATAGTTACCCATCAAAAAGACAGGCTATCGGTTTTAATAGATAAAAACCCTCTAAATAAAACATTCAAATTTAACTCCAAAAAAGAAAAATTTGATTGTGAATACGAAAACGTACCGTACAGAATTAAAAGATGCAGTGTGTCACAAATAAATACATATACAAAATGCCCTAAGCAGTATTTCTTTAAATATGTTTTAAAATTAAAAGCACCTAAGCAAGAGACGGAAGAGATGGATATTATGCTAAAAGGTAAAATTATGCATAAAGCCTTTGAAATAGCCCTCAGAAAAAATATTTACGAAATTGAAACTTTAATTATTAAGGCGTATGAGGATAAAGAAATTAAAAATGAGCTAACGGGAAGTGTCTTTGAAGAGCTGTATAAAGTGGAACTTAAAAAAATACTTAAAAATTTCTTAGATTACATCAAAGAAACAGACACCTCAAATTCAAAAGCGGAATATAAAATTTTCCTTAATGAAAGTTTAGAAATAATCAACGAAGAAAACCATCAGCAAAACGACCCTGAAAATTACTTTTTCAAAGGCGTAATTGACAGGCTTGATATTGAAGATGAAATAAAAATTGTTGATTATAAATCATCCGACAGTAAAGACAATAAAGACTTTTTACTAAAAGATGAAAAAATAAAAGATATTCAGCTGGGATTATATACATACTGGGCTAAAAAGAAATTTAACAAACCCGTAAACGCATCTCTTATAACCTTTAAAAAAGAACCTGATGAGTTTGTAAATATGAAAGAGTGTGATGGAGATACTTTAAAAAAAGGCAGAAAAACAGTGGCTGTTTGTTATAATCCGGAATATGAAAAAAAACTCAAAAACCATATTTTTGACATAGTTGCTAAAATAAAAAAAGGTGAGTTTAATTATATAGAAGAACCTGATTGCGAGTATTGTGAATATGAGAAAATTTGTAAAAGAACTTAGGTTTATTCTGGGACTGTTAGAAAGGGACTGTTAGAAATTCCGTGTCACTTGATACTTTAAAAACCCTGCACATTAATTTTATGCTAAACTGATTTGAATACTCTTTGATAAAAGCGTACTTCACATTGTTTCTTTTGCGAAGTACGCCGCTGCCTTTTTTAATATTTCCTTTTCTTTCTTTAGCTGAGCATTTTCCCTGCGTAATCTTCTGTTTTCCTCTTCAATGCTTTCAATAGATAAAGATTTTTTAGATGTTGGATGTAAAACTTCTAAATTATGTTTTTTTTCTGTAATCTCTTAACCAACTATAAAGTGTCTTTTCACTTATTTCCAAATCTTTTGCTATTTTACGAACTGAATCTTTACTGTTCAAAGCTAATTGTATTGCTGAATCTTTAAATTCCTGAGTATATTTTTTGCCTCTTGCCATTTCTCTTCCTTCACTACTTTTTTATTAACACATTCTATCATTTCTGTGTCCTATTTATTGTAGTCAGATCAAGCTGTTTTCATTAGGAAAAGCACCTTTGGTTTTAGTGAGTTTCCTGAACTGTCTATGAACAGATTCAATAATATTTGTTGTATAAATAACTTTTTTTATAGGCTCTGGATATTTAAAATAATTAGATAAATTATCCCACTTATTCCTCCAAGATTTAATAACAATAGGGTATTTATCTCCCCATTTTTCTTCAAGCCTGTCAAGCTCTAATTCGGCTTTTTGTTTAGATACAGCCTGATATACTTTTTTTAAATCTTTCATAAATTCTTTTTTATTTTTTGAAGCTATATATTTTAAAGAGTTTCTAACCTGATGAATGATACATAACTGAACTTCCGTATTTGGATATATAGAATTTATTGCTTCTGGAAATCCTTTTAATCCGTCTACACTTGCAATAAGTATATCTTTTACACATCTATTGCTTAAATCACTTAAAACCTGAAGCCAAAAATTTGCTCCTTCGCTTTCACTTAAATAAAGCCCTA
>Ga0256829_1002185_pt1 | contig 14874 bp, 16 predicted proteins | sample 131447metaG_FD_185979 | JGI IMG/M metagenome (GOLD analysis project Ga0256829, IMG submission 185979) | Hydrothermal vent microbial communities from Lau Basin, Pacific Ocean - 131-447 | ecosystem: Environmental > Aquatic > Marine > Hydrothermal vents | place: Pacific Ocean: Lau Basin | collected...
CAATAATGAAGTGTCTCATAACTCACTCTATGGGTGACTTATTTGGAATCGCTATTTTAGCTAAAAAACACCATAAGTTACTGCTGATAATGCGTTTTCATGGTAGTTTAAATCACGGATTCAGGTAGATGTTAAAAAACCCGGATCAAGCGTGTCCCTGACGGGGATGCTTGCCCGGCAGGGTGAACAGGTGGAAACAGGTTCCACCCTCTTGAGAAAGGACCGACGGCAGTAGACTGCCGCTGTGCACCGATTGCACGGCCCGACGGTGCCTCGATTGCCACTGAACCGCAGTGGCGACGGATAAAACCGGTATAACGAGTGCGATCAGGCCGCATCGGAGGCCTCGCAGACGTAACGAAGGTACTTGAGCATGCCCCGGGCGTTGGCAAATGGAGGATGTTCGGCAATCGCCTGATGCGGAAACCAGTTGGCAATGTGGTCCGCCAGCGCCACGGTTCCACCGCCGACGAACAACACACGATCCAGCTCGATGCCCAACCCCAATTGACGGCGGGTCTCATCATGGATTTGCTCGACGACCTCGCGCTTGGCGGCCTCGACCAGCGCAGCGACATCATGATCCTTTCCTTGCAAGCGGACGGCCTTGTTCTCGATCGCATGGGAAACAATCTGTTCGCTCAGTGACTCCAGATCGAATCGTTCCTGGATGCCATCGGTCACGCACTGTTTCACGTTCAACATTCCGCACTGCAGCGAGCCGGACGAGGCATGCAGGATGCCCTGATCCTTCACCACCACGTAGTCGGTCGTGCGCCCGCCAATGTCGACGATGGCGACTGGCACGGATACACGATCCGCATCCAGGGTGACACCATCCTCCAGATCGACGATCACGTAGTCATACCAGGCGGCCAGGGCCTCCGGTATGACCTCATGGAATGCGATGCCCACTGGCAGCGCATCCGAAAGCGGGCGAACTGCCTGCTTGAGGCTGTCGCGTTTCCTGGCAATGGTTTCCTGCCGGTGTTCGCCACTCTTGCGATAGAAGGTACTGACAGGCAAACCAGAAACCGCATGCACACTCTGCCCGGCCAGTCCGGCCTGTTGCAGGGCGTGTTGAACAACCGCCCGGTTCAGACCCGACCACGGGTAGCCTTCAAAATGGGTGGGCGCACCGTCAACGGCGCCAACCGAATACACGGTGTCCTCGGTCTCGTACTCGGCGATGCGTTGCTCGGCCTCATGGATCCAGGTCACACCGGACTGGCCTACCCGGGCGCGTGAAGGAATCGCAAGTAGTCGACCATCCGGAAGTGCGATCTTGGTGAATGCATAGCCATCATCGAGGCCAACCGGTACGGGATTTATTGGGGGTGTGTCTGTCATGAGTTTCAATCCTCTGTTCGTTATTGAATGCGTAGATAACCAGCCCCTCTACCCCATCACCTTGCGCCCATCACCTTACCGAGGGCCGCGAAGGGTTTAGTACCCGCCTTGGCTGGTACCGGCTCTGTCCTCACAACAGCAGGCGCAGACTCGTGAGGTTCGACAGGCTGGCGCGGCGACCGGGGCATCCAATTCGTGAACGCCATGGTCGAGTCGCGTTTCGTATCGTCAGATGTACTGCGCAACGCCTCGGTCTCGGATCGAAACCCCTGAACCAGCAATCCACGCAACCATTCCTGCCGGCGGCTAACCGGGAGTTGCCTGTGCCGGTTCAGCAGGACGGACTCCAGCGCCACACGGGGATCGAGCTGTATGGTGACGCGGATTCCTGGCTTTGCTTTTGCCATAACAAGACGGCTCCATCGACTTCAAACAAGCACAGGATTATGAAGACACGCGGCTGTCAGGCCAGAGGAAACCCGACACATCACACGTCGTCGTTTTCGTCAGTGGAAGGTGCTGTAGCCATTGCGGAGGGTGCAGAATGCAGTCCGAGATTTCTGGAGAATCCCGATGACAGACTCCGTTGAGTGGGTGCCAGCGGTGCACGGCGTTCACCACTCAAAACATCATCGGGCACCGTCCCCATGAACTGGACCGCCTGCGTACTTTTCTCGTTACCTTTCTGAAGATCTGAACGCTCGATGCGCAGAAAGCGATAACCCTGGGGGATCATGAATAGACCGCGGATCTTGCGTGCGCCCAACTCAATGACATGGTCACGCGATGCGCGGTCCAGCACACCGATGTGGCTGGCGGTCAATGCGGCACAGACCAGGGAATCGTATGTCGAGACGAGGCGTGCGGCCTGATAAGCATAGGGATTGGCGAATTGCAGCGGCATCCGGTAGGGTCGCTCGGATACGGCGACGTCGACCTCTATCGCCCCCATCTGTGTCAACCGCTCATCCAGATCCCGCTGGAGACGCTCGAACAGCGCCTCCCGATCCTCAATGGCTTCATGCACCTTGATCAGCCACCAGTCCGCATAGGGGTCATCATTGCGCGAGGCCTGCCAGATCAATCGCAGCCGTTCAGCGAAGAGCCCCAGACCGATGATCGGCGAACGTCCCTTCGTGCCATTACGACCACGAACCAACCGACGAGCCTGGTTGGTCTGCAGCGTCAGCCAGACCTGGCCACGCAGTGGCCCCAGTTTTTCTGTATCGTCCGGTTTGGAATTCGAGTTTTCCGCGGTCACAATCTATCGGGTTCCTTGTCACATGATTTTGTGCGTATCAACGCATGCGCACTTGACCTGAACAAGTGAAAATCCCATCGACAAATGGGAGGGTTGTGTACCGAGTTCGAATTTCGACAGGTGATTCCAGTGGAATCACTTAAAGGGAGCCTTATGTCTCGTTAGCTTCAGATAATGATCCCTTATTCAATGGCATTCCCAATGCCTTCCGCATTTCATCCATTCTTTCCTTTGCCAGCGCCATGCGTTTCCGGCGTTGCTCGTCGGTCTCCTTCGGTTCCGTGGATGTATCGCGGTGCAATGCCTGCTGACGGTGCGCCTCCCGGGCACGCCGGGCATCGCGCACCTTGATGCCGAGATTGGGCACGAACTCACCCGACTTCATCAGCTCACAGAGACGGATCAGAAAGCTGATCTCGTCATAGACCGGTTTCATGCCCTTTAGCTCGGCCTGGAAGCGCCCCTCCAGTTCATCGAGAATCGGCTGTCGATCCTCAGGGGCAAGGGTGAAAAGATAGCGGTTTGCAATGTCACGATGGTTGTCGCCCAGGCGCCGTGGATACACCAGAGGTTCTCCCTGTTCACCGGCATGCATAAATTTCGACGACGCCTTTCCAGATGTAGTTGTAGTTTTTTTATTATTACTACTACTACAACCTGAGTTCGATTTTTGTGCGTTCGATTTTCGAACTCGGGTCTCATCCGAGTTCGAATTTTGGTCATGGTGATCTCGCACCTGCCTGTTGCCCATAGAATCATGACGAATCTGCTGGATAACATCGCGGGTAAACGAGAAGAACCGTCGTGGCCCTTCATTACCTGTGCCCACCGCAGACTGTATCCGTCGTTCGATTGGATGCTCCAGGGCACATACGTTACGCCCGTTCCCGACATCCTCATCGATGGACGCCAGCACGCCCTGAGCCACCGTACGCACCCGGGCATGACCATGGTTCACGGCCTTATTCAAAAAATCCATGTAGTCGCCATCCAGGTGGATCACATCGGCCAGTGGCAAGGGTTCATCGTGCAGCGCATAGACATTACCGCGAAACCGCCCACTGGCCTTACGCATGCGACCACACAGGGTCAACCAGCGTGAGGCGCGCAGGATGGCAATTGCACGGGCAATCGTGGAACGCGAAGAAACATTGGCCATGCGGGAAATGGCTTCATAACTCGGAAAAGCGGTATTAGCCCCCGTCTCCCGAACCGCCAGCATGATGACCATCCACACCAGTTTGTCGACCGGCTCGAGTACCGGGTCGCGGATTACGGCAGTGGGAAACGACTGATGCCGGTTCCCGAGGAAAAGCACCGTGTCGGTGGCGCCACCATCGAGTGATGACTCCACACGGGCGATGGTTGCCTTGATCAGTTTATCGAGGGCGAGTGTCTCAGGACGAATGGCGCCTGCCTGCTCATCCATCGTCACCTACCTGAGCGGCATCATCGTCATTCTGGCCGGTCAGGTTTCCGTACTGGGCCCATCGCTGGGTCAGATTCCAGATGGCGCGCATCGGCACCCCGGTCTCCCGGTGGAGTTCCAGGTAATCCGTGGGTGCGAGCAATCCGGTTGTCTCCCCATCGACCCGGCTCGACCAGGCCTGCCAGAGCCGGTGGGAGCTTTCCTCGTCGGCCTCGGGGGGACGCCCCACCGAGGGACTCACCGACAGGGTACGCCGCAGCCGGCCGTAATCACGGGCATTCAATCCGAACAGGATCAACAGCATCTCATGCGGCGCATCGGCTGCGATCAGCGACTGCAGGGTTTCTTCCGATTCGCGCTGCACCCGCAGGTGATCGATCATCGGCCAGTACACCTGCCGATTCAGGGCGATATCCAAACAGTGGGCACGAAGCGATTCAACACGGTACAGGTCCGAGACGTTCATCTCCCGCAGAGCCTCAATCTCACGTGGGCCGAATTTCATGTTTTGCAGAGCCACGTGGTCCCCTTCTGCCAGGCAGCGAATGGCATACATCAGTACAGCGGTGACCAGATCGGATTCCTTCGTGCTTTCCATCGCATCTACTCCCAGACCGATACACCGGTCTCCGCGGCGATACGGCGGATGCGTCGATAGGTATCCATCAAGGCCAGCAAATCACGCCAGTCCTGATCATCGAGCGGCCGCCAGAGCCGATATCCGGTGTGACCTGGATCCAGTGTCCAGATACTGCTGAACAACAGATCGGCATCTTCGGTCTCGAGGGCGCGGTGAAGGATGGATTCGTCCGGCAACAGCGGCAGGATGGACTCGAGCGGCGCAAAGGTCATCTCCGCACAGGCCGCCAACTGCCACCAGAGCATGGTGAGCTGACTCAAACTGTCTTCGTCGAGTTGATCCGCCAGGGTAGGGTCCGGCACATCGCGCAATATGAAACCCAGGCCCTTGCCGGACACCGCTTCAACGAGGTCGGCCATGCCGTTACGCTGGGCCAGCCGTGCCGCCAGCGTCCAGGCGCGACCACGCAAAGATTTCAGGTCACCGGGGACTATGTCATTGGGAAGGCTGGGTAGTTCGGTATCCGTTTCAGAACCCTCGTCGACATCATCATCCAGCAGATCTGAATCCGGCGCATTACTAGGATTCGACTGATCCAGTAATTCCGGTGGTGATTCATCAGCGGAGGTTTGATCCGAACTGGATATAGGCGAACGGCCATCATCCTGATCAACATCAAGATCGAACGATTCGTCTGTGGCAGACTCAGGTTCTGGTGAATCCTCTTCCGGGCGCTCTTCGGTCTCGGGGATCACCAGTTCCCTACCGGCCATCTCGGCATCGAGCATCACGCGTACGGTATGAATGCTGACATCCAATCCCGCAGCGATTTCGGATTCCAGTGCACTGCGCAGCACATCGGTATCCCAGTCAGGGCCATCATACCGACGGCATAGTGTCGTGAAGACCTCTTCGAAGTCCTCTGCGGACTCGGAACATCGATCACGCCAGATTGAATAAGCCGCCCGTTCCAGTCTGCGGATGCGTTCCACATGAGGCCTGCCGAGTCCATTTTCGAGCGCGATGGGAATGTTGGGCAACAATCGATGGACGGTGTATTCCATCTGGGAAATGCGCGCCTGGGTAATGCGATACCCGGCGCGGCGGAGTTCTGCTTCGAGACGCCTTTGAGAGATCACATCGAGACCGAGTTCTTCGGCAAGCAATTTTTGCGCTTCACAAACCGCGCGCGCCTTATCGATAAAGGTAAGACCTCCCCGCAGGTCGTTTTCCCGAAGGTGCGCCAACAGCACATCGGATTCGCAGCACCAGGGTTTGACCAGGCAAGGTACCGCGGCATAACGCGGATCACCGGTCTCGGCAAATAACTCTTTCAGTATGATCAGGCGCGTATTGCCACCGGCATGGACGATATAGTCCGTCGCATCTGGCCGTTGTGTAACCACCAACGGTTGATCCAGACCCGTATTACGAATCGAGTCCCTGATCCGGTCATATTCGGGATTACGGCCGTGCCGCGGGTTGTGCTCGTAGGGCAGGATCCGGGAAATATCGATCATCTGCGGCGTTGAGCTGATGATTACTTCTGCCGGTTGCGATTCCAGCGAGTTCATCGTTGCCGTTGGGGTTTTTCCGGCCATTGGTCATTCCCATCCCTGCAGGCCGACGAAGATCTCTGGGTGGCGAACCAGGCTTGCACGTGGCACAGACTCCAGCCGTCCTCCGGATCTACCCGCCACCTCCTGGCTCACTTGCTCGATTCGAGTCGCCATCTGAGGACTCGCATGGCGATGTTGACCAGCCAACTGATACAGATAGGCAACGGAGTCGTTGCAAACAGTTGCCAACTCGGCGCGTTCCCGCTTGGTGGCATATTTCAAAAATGTCCTTAGCTTCATGCCACAAAACATTAGCACCATGCATATCTATCGGCAAGCTAACTTCCCAACTAAATGTTTATCTTTGTGCTAAATTTCTGCTATAGTTTCTTGCATGACACGCATCCCCGAACAAATCCGATTGAAAAATCTCGAGCTTCTGATTGCCGAAGCCGGCTCTGCCGCCAAACTGGCCGAACGCGTTGGTACCAACAGTTCCTATATCAGCCAGGTCCGGCGCCAGATGCGCACCAAGAAAGGAACGCCGCGGAATATCGGCGACGATCTGGCTGAAAAGCTGGAACGCGGCATGGGCAAGCACGAAGGCTGGATGGACGAACCACACCGGGATGAATGGAACCAGTCACACGTCGCTGGAATGGAGGTCAATGCGCACCTCGGACCGGATATCCGCAGCCTGTGCCCGGTGATCTCCTGGGTGCAGGCTGGGGAATGGATGGAAATCGCCGAAGGCTTCCAGCCGCAATACGGTCAGGAGTTGCTACCCTGTCCCGTCAATTGCAGCAACGATTCCTATGTCCTGCGCGTACGCGGCATCAGCATGGAACCCAAGTTCCATGACGGCGACCTGATCTTCGTGGATCCTCATGCCGACCCGATCCATGGAAAATACGTCGTCGTCATGATTGAAGACACCGCAGAGGCCACATTCAAACAGCTTATCGTCGAAGAAGGCCGTCAGTACCTGAAGGCGCTAAATCCGGAGTGGCCGAACCCGATCATCGAGGTTGATCAGAATGCCCGGATTTGCGGGGTTGTTGTGTTTAAGGGGGAGATGGTTTAAAGACAATCGCTAAAAGTAAGCTCCCAACGGAGAACTTTGCTTTTGCTAATTGACTATCACTCCATAATAAAAATAGCGCAGTATCTATAATATGTGCATTGCAGGAGAATATTGATGAACGCACAGCGGTTTGGTGGTCCATGGACCGAACAAAAGCTGAATGCACTTGAGAACTACTTGAGCGCTTATCTCACAATCTTTACGAGGAATCCAAAGGCTGCAAAATTTACGCGTCATTATGTAGATGCCTTTGCTGGAAGCGGTCTGCGATCTGTTCGTGATACTACTACCACCCCCCTTGATCTTGGTGATGCCGGTGAGGCATTCGAGTTCATGGACGGGAGCGTACGAAAGGTATTATCGATGGATAAGGACTTCCATAAATACTGGTTCGTGGAAAAGGACTCCGGCCATGCCGCATCTCTTCAACAGATGATCAATGAAGACTTTCCAGACAGATCTGCACGATGCAAAATTGTTGAGGGCGATGCAAATGAGTTTCTTCTTGAATGGACTGATCAGCTGGGCCCAATGGACAGAGCTGTTGTCTTCCTAGACCCGTATGGAATGTCTGTTCAATGGGCAACGATCGAGAAGTTGGCAGGTACACAGAAAGTGGATCTATGGATGCTCTTCCCAGCATCCAGCGTAATTCGCATGCTGCCAAGACAAGGGCCGCCAGACGAAGTGTGGTCCCGACGTCTTACTGAATTATTTGGGGATGAAAGTTGGCGTGACGAATTTTATCAGGAGGAGCGCCAGGAAGATCTTTTTGGAGAACATACGGCCGTTAACCGCAAAGTAACTGAAGATACTGTCTCCAACTATTTACTGCGCAGATTAAAAATGATTTTTTCTGGGGTAGTCGATAAGCCACTAATTCTGCGAAACTCACGTCAGTCCCCATTGTTTATGCTCGTCTTCGCTGCAGGCAACCCAGTCGGAGCCAAAACAGCAATATCAATTGCCGGTAACATTATTAAGAATGCTTGACAACATCGTCATTTTCGGCGATGCTTGTCGGTAACTAACGAGACAGGAGGATTCTGACATGGCAACTCAATCCAGCATCGAATGGACCGAACAGACATGGAATCCGACCACTGGCTGCACCAAGATTTCACCAGGCTGCAAAAACTGCTATGCAGAAACCATGGCTCACAGATTGCATGCGATGGGGGCATCAGGATACGAGCAAGGCTTTGCTCTCAGTTTGCATCCAGAGCGGCTTTCTCAGCCACTCAAGAGAAAAAAACCGACAACCTATTTCGTGAATTCCATGTCGGATTTGTTTCATGAAGACATTCCCGACAACTTCCTCGACCAGGTTATGGAGGTAATACGCCAGACGCCTCAGCATACATACCAAATACTTACTAAACGCGCTGATAGGTTGCCACGTTACTTTCACAAAAGAACTTGTCCGAAGAATGTCTGGCTTGGCGTGTCGGTAGAGGATCAACATTACGGACTACCCCGTATCGACCACCTTCGCCAGGTCGATGCGCAAATACGGTTTCTATCTATCGAACCTCTACTCGAAGATCTTGGATCTATAGACCTAGATGGAATTCATTGGATTATTGTCGGTGGCGAGTCAGGACACAAAGCCCGTCCAATGCGCTCTGAATGGGTGGAAAATATCCAGCATCAGGCAGAAGATGCGGGAGTCGCATTCTTCTTCAAGCAGTGGGGTACTTGGGGGGCAGACGGGATCAAACGGAGAAAGAAGGCTAACGGCCGGACATTTAAAGGGAAGACCTGGAACGACACGCCAGACAACGATCTGCTATTCGCCTAGGGAATCTACGAAGCAATGCATTACCCAGGCGGGAAAGGCGCCAGCGGGGTATACCAGCGCCTAATCAATCAGATACCACCTCATCGAGTTTTCATCGAAACCCACCTCGGTGGTGGTGCAATCATGCGCCATAAAAAACCAGCAGAGATAAATATCGGCATCGACCTGGACAAAGACGTTCTGGACGCGTGGCCAAAAACAGGTCAGGTTCAACTTATTCATGCTGACGCGATAAATTACCTTGCCACCTACCCGTTCATAGGCGATGAGTTCGTCTATGCCGACCCACCATATCTCCCTTATACACGGCGATCTGATCGTGCTCCATACAAAATCGACTACTCAGAGGAGCAACATATCGATCTTCTCAAGATACTCACCACCATTCCCTGCGATGTCATGATATCTGGTTACCATTCCCCACTGTATGAACAATATCTTGCTGAATGGCGGGTACTACAATTTTCTGTTCGCACTCGATCTGGAGCCACTGCTGAAGAATTTGTCTGGATGAATTACCAAGATCCGGTCGAATTGCATGACTACAGTTATCTTGGTGAGACTTTTCGGGAACGAGAACGGATCCGACGCAGAATTGATCGGTGGAGAGCACGACTGGAAAGCCTTCCGCCTCTCGAACGAAACGCGCTGCTCTCTGCGCTACCTAGATAGAAACACTCCTCAGCAGGCCCCGAAGCAGCTTATTTACCCGCCTGCTAAACATTTTTCCTTTGCTCATCAAATTGGCACCGTGCTAAAGTTTTAGCACGACCAATATCACCGCCCTGGACAGCACAGGGCTGTCAGTTAACGAGATGAGCCAATGAGCGACGGAGACCGAACCCTACCGGGCAAAACCCTGATCAACCGGAAGACCCTGCGGGCCATGATCCCGCTGTCGGATCGAGCCATTTTCAATATGGAGAAACGCGGGGACTTCCCGCGGCGGATCGCGCTTACAAGCCGTAACGTTGCATGGGACCTGGAAGAAATAGAAGAATGGATCGAGTCGAGAAAGCGATCCGGCGCACGGGCTGACCGCCCTGGCGTTACTGCCGTTGCTTGATAGTCCACTCGTCGATCATGTCGGCCCAGTCTTGCAACATCTCCGTACGCTGCTCTCGGTACTCGGCCTTGTTATAGATGGCCCTCACTCCCCTCTGCTCATGTGCAAGACACTTCTCTATCCAGTCTGTGTTGTAACCGGCCTCATGCAATAGCGTGCTGGCAGTGCGGCGAAGATCATGCGGGCCAAATTTTGCGAGCGACTCGCCGTCCTTCTGGGCAGCCTTATACGTCGAAGCTAGAACACGATTCAGCGTTGCGGCGCTCATCGGCAGGTCCGAATCATACCGGGAAGGAAGCACGTACTCGGATCCACCTGCGAAGGTCTTCAGCGCGATGAAGATATCGAGCGCCTGGCGTGACAGGAATACCAGGTGCGGCGTTCTTCGTTTCATCCGTTCTTTCGGAATCGTCCAAAGCGCCTCGCTGAAATTGATCTCCGACCATGTCGCGTTGGACAGCTCGGACTTTCTCACCATGGTCAGTAATAGCAGCTTGATCGCAGCCCGGTATTGCGGCGATGTCCCAACCCGGTCCATGTACCGATACATCAGTCCAATCTCTGCCGGTGTCAGCGCGCGGTCACGCGGCTCAAATCTGGCGATCGTGGATGGACGCACCATTTCCGCAGGGTTTTCCACATTCTGCCCGCGTTCAATTGCCCAACGATAGACCTGCAACACCACTTCCCGGACATGCACCGCCGTTGCTGGTGCTCCCCTCTCGACGATGGCGTCGGTCAATGCGCGCAAATCCTCATGCGTGATTTCAGTCAGCTTTTTGTTGCCAAACTGCTTTTTCAACTCGCGTTCGTATACCGACTTGCGCATATCGCGTGTCGAGTCAGCCATCTGATAACCACGCAGCCATTTGCTAGCCCAGGCACCGAACGTCTCGGCATTCTTCACACGCTTCTTGTCGCGCGCCTTTTCCTTTGCCGGTGATTTTCCGGCCGCGATCATCTTCTTTGCTTCGCTGAGTCGTTCCCGTGCTTCTGAAAGCGTGACGCCACGCTTGCCATACCGGCCTATCGTCAGCGTCTCCTGACGTCCGTTAACCGAGTAGTTGTATCTGAAAGAGATGGTTCCGGCTGGTGTCACCGCAACATAGAGCCCATCACGGTCGTTCACTTTGTAGAGTTTGTCCTGGGGCTTCAAATTGCGCAGTTTGGTATCGGTCAGCATGATAAGGGCCTCCGTGGGGCCGAAAATACCATGATTTTTTATGGCATGGTATTTATGTTATTTTTTCTTTTATATCAATGACTTGACTGATTTTGATACCATGAATGGCTTGGAAAGTATGGCATGGTATTTTGTCGAAGCCCTGATCTTGAGGGCAACGATACCATGATTTATACCATGAAAAAAGTTTGCTTGGACGTGCCTGACAGTGCCAGCAGGTGCCAGACAAAAACGGGAATAACTTAGTTAATACAATAGGTTATGTGTAGTTTGATGCCGGTAGGTGCTAGCCAGTGCCAGACGTGGAATCATTCCCACTCGATGGTTGCGGGGGGCTTGCCGGACACGTCGTAGACCACCCGGGCAACTCCCGCGACCCGGTTGATGATCCGCCGCGCGACCTCATCGAGAAAATCATAGGGCAGATGCGCCCAGTGGGCGGTCATGAAGTCGGAGGTCTGCACCGCCCGCAGGGCCACCACATGCTCATAGCAGCGCCGGTCACCCATGACGCCTACCGAGCGTACCGGCAGAAACACGGCAAACGCCTGGCTCACCCGGTCATACCATCCGGCCTCGCGCAACGCGGCGATAAAAATCGCATCGGCGCGACGTAGGAGTGCGGCGCGTTCGGGGGTCACCTCTCCGAGAATACGCACCGCCAGCCCCGGCCCCGGAAAGGGATGGCGCCCGACCAGATCCGCGGGTAACCCCAGACCAAGCCCGATGCGGCGTACCTCATCCTTGAACAGATCCCGCAGGGGTTCGAGCAGCCGCAACCGCATGCGCTCAGGCAAGCCGCCTACATTGTGATGCGACTTGATAACCTCCGCCCCACCGGTCTTGGCCCCCGCCGACTCGATCACATCGGGATAAATGGTCCCCTGGGCGAGCCAGGAAACCGCGTCGAGACGGCCGGCCTCCTCTTCAAATACCTCGATGAAAAGCCGGCCGATCCGCTTGCGTTTTCCCTCGGGATCCTCGACCCCGGCCAGGGCACGGAAAAACCGCCCGGACGCATCCACCCGGCGTACCCGTAGCTTCAGATGACGGGCAAAGGCAGCCATCACCTCATTGCCCTCGTTTTCGCGAAGCAGTCCATGATCGACAAATATCGCCGTCAGCCGGTCCCCGATGGCCCGGTGAATCAAGGCCGCGGCGACAGCCGAGTCCACCCCCCCGGAAAGCGCGATCACGACCCGGTCGTCGCCTACCCGGGTCCGGATGCGGGCGATGTGATCGGTAATGATATTGCTGGGTGTCCAGCGTCTACCCAACCCACAGATCTCATGCACAAATCGCCCGAGAATCTGCTTCCCCCGGGGCGTATGAGTCACCTCGGGATGGAATTGCAGGCCATAAAACCGGCGGCTGTCATCCCCCATCGCCGCGACCGGGGCCACGGCAGTGGAAGCCAGAACCCGAAACCCTCGGGGGGGAGCAATGACCCGGTCACCGTGGGACATCCAAACATCCAGAACGGGGGCTCCTCCCGGTTCACCGGTGAAACCGGCGATATCCCGAAGTAAACGCCCGGGGGCGGCAATATCCACTCGGGCATAACCGAATTCCCGCTCGTGGCCGGGCTCCACCCGCCCCCCAAGTTGGGCCGCCATGGTCTGCATGCCGTAACAGATGCCTAAAACCGGCACCCCCAGGGTGAATATTTCCGCGGGTACCGCAGGCGGCTGCACCGCGGTGACCGAGGCCGGACCGCCGGAAAGGATCACCCCCGCCGGAGCCAGGCGCCGAATCTCCTCGGACGGAATTCGCGGTGAGACAATTTCGGCATACACACCCAATTCCCGCACCCGGCGGGCAATCAACTGCGTGTACTGCGAACCGAAATCGAATATCAGAATACGTTCGTCCGCCGGGTCCGCCGGTGGTGCATCCGGTGAGTCACTCGATGCGGTAATTGGGAGCCTCCTTGGTAATACTGACATCATGGACATGGCTCTCGCGCAGCCCCGCCAGCGTCAAACGCACGAATTCGGTGCGGGTGCGCAGGGCCTCGATATCGGCGGAACCAGTATAGCCCATGCTCGCGCCCAGCCCGCCCAAAAGTTGATGCACAATGGCGGCAAGGGCGCCCTTGTAAGGAACCCGCCCCTCGATCCCCTCGGGCACCAACTTATCGAAATCGGCCTCGGCCTGAAAGTACCGATCGCTGGAACCATACCGTTGTGCCATGGCGCCGAGCGAACCCATCCCGCGATAAGCTTTGTAAGACCTACCCTGGTACAACTCCACCTCCCCCGGGGCTTCCTCGGTGCCGGCGAACAGGCTGCCGACCATCACCACGTGTGCCCCCGCGGCAATGGCCTTGGGCAGATCACCGGAGAAGCGGATTCCGCCGTCGGCGATAATCGAAACCTCGGTACCGGCCAGGGCCTCGGCCACCTCGGCGATTGCACTAATTTGCGGCATCCCGACACCCGCCACGATACGCGTAGTGCAAATTGAGCCCGGCCCGATACCCACCTTGACGCCATCCGCCCCGGCCTCGGCCAGGGCCAAGGCGGCATCGGCGGTAACGATATTCCCGGCGATGATCGACAAATCCGGGTAGGCACGGCGGGTTTCACGCAGCATCTGAATCACCCCGCGTGAATGCCCATGCGCGGTATCGATAACTATCACGTCCACACCCGATGCGACCAGCGCCGCAACCCGTTCGATGGCCTGCGGCCCCACCCCCACGGCCGCGCCTACCCGCAGGCGGTCGGCCGAGTCCTTGGCGGCCCGAGGATAATCCCTGGCCTTCTCCAAGTCCCGCGCGGTAATCATCCCGCACAGGGTGAAATCGCCATTGACCACCAGCACTTTTTCAATGCGGTGGTGTTGCAGCTTCTCGATTACCTCGGCCCGTTCGGCCCCCTCGCGTACCGTCACCAGACGCTCGCGCGGTGTCATCACCCTCGAGACCGGCTCACCCCGGCGCTTCTCAAAACGCAGATCGCGGCTGGTGACCAACCCTACCAGATGCCGGCCATCCACTACCGGCAGACCGGAAATACCATGGCGACGCCGAAGTTCGAGCACCTCGCCAATGGTGGTTTGCGGAGAAACGGTAATTGGATCGACCACCACCCCCGCCTCAAATTTCTTCACCCGCTGGGCCTCGGCGGCCTGGGCCTCGACACTCATGTTCTTGTGGATAATGCCGATTCCACCCTCTTGAGCCATAGCAATGGCCAGGCGTGCCTCGGTCACCGTATCCATGGCCGCGGAAACCAGCGGGATATTGAGCGGAATCCGGCAGGTTAACCGGGTCGAGAGATCGGCATCACGCGGTAGCACCTCGGAATAGGCGGGACGCAAAAGGACATCGTCAAAGGTAAGAGCTTGCCGAGACTCACGCATACAAACCCACCTGGCATCATAAAGTTAACCTAATATTATAACTCCAGCATAATTACCTGGCCATAGTAAGTCTTGTCCAATATGAAATGAGTCTGAAGGGAGGGTCGTATTTCTAACATGAAATGAGTCTGAAGCCGGAAGGGGAACCGTTCATGATGGGGGGATGAAAACCATCATGAAACTCGAAGACTTAAC
>Ga0256829_1002186_pt1 | contig 14863 bp, 13 predicted proteins | sample 131447metaG_FD_185979 | JGI IMG/M metagenome (GOLD analysis project Ga0256829, IMG submission 185979) | Hydrothermal vent microbial communities from Lau Basin, Pacific Ocean - 131-447 | ecosystem: Environmental > Aquatic > Marine > Hydrothermal vents | place: Pacific Ocean: Lau Basin | collected...
AACGGCAAATGCCGAGTTTTTACTCATATATACGAAAACATAAAAACGGTTATTTGGTTAAATACGACAAAGTCACAAGACCTATAATAAGCGAAATAAAAAAAGCTTATATGGATTTTGTAGAATTAAACGAAGCTGAAATTATTTTTGAAAACATACACGGCATAAAAGAAAAACTGCCCGATGAAAATATGCTTGATATTAATGACGATTTAAGTGATATTGATATTATTGAAGTGGGATTTGGAAGCGGAAGACATTTAATTCACTTAGCTAAAAAATATCCCGATAAAACAATTCTCGGAATAGAAATACATAAACCCTCCATTGAACAGGTTCTAAAAAGAATAAAACACGAAAATATAAACAATATAAAAATAATAAATCACGATGCAAGACTGATTTTGAGTAAAATTCCATCAAACAATCTTCACAGCATTTATGTTCATTTCCCCGTTCCATGGGATAAAAAAGAGCACAGAAGAGTAATAAACAAAGATTTTATAGATGAAAGTGTAAGAGCTCTTAAAAAAAACGGCTTTTTACATTTAAGAACAGACAGTGAGAATTATTTTGCCTATTCTCTTGATAAATTTTTAGAGGTAAATAAGACACATATTGAAATTAAAAAAAATCTCCCTTATGAAATAACAAGCAAATATGAAGAGAGATGGATAAAAATGGGTAAAAATATTTACGATATTTATATGTATTCACTGGAAAATTCCCCCAAAAAAAACGAAAATTTTGATTTTTCTTTTGAAAAAAAACTAAAAAACCTTGATTTTAGAGCGAAAATTTATGACAATTTCATCATTCATTTGGAAAAAGAGAAAAAGATAGATGAAAATTCCTCTTTGATAAGAGCAACTATCGGGAATTTCAACAGACCTGAACATATTTATATAATAAATACTCAAAAACCGTATTATTTTAAAAAACCGGCTGAAATAAAAGAAAATTATTTGGCACATCAAGAAATAAAAAGGCTTTTTAATGGCTAAATTAGTCCTTGCTAAAAATATAACCATCACTTACGATGATACGCAAATAATAAAATCTTCGTCTTTTAGTATAAACAGCGGGGATTTTGTATTTTTAACAGGAGTGAGCGGAAGCGGAAAAACAACTCTTATAAAAACACTTTACGCAGAACACAAACTCCAAAACGGAGAAATGTATATAGGAGAATTTAATCTCTCAAAAATGAATAAATCCCAAACTTCCATGCTTAGAAAACATCTTGGAATTGTTTTTCAGGATTTTAAACTAATCCCCGAATGGAATATCTTAAAAAATGTAATGCTGCCTTTATTGATTACAGGTATTGATAAATCACAAGCCGAAAAACTTGCCATGCAATATTTAGGCAAAGTAAAACTTTCTCATAAAGCCGATAAATTCCCTCCCGAACTTAGCGGAGGAGAGCAGCAAAGAGCGGCTATTGCAAGAGCTACAATTCATAATCCGGTAATGATTTTAGCAGATGAACCGATTTCGGGACTTGACGATTATTCGGCATCTTTGGTTATGGATTTATTCATCCGGGCTAATAAACTCGGAATTACAGTTATCATAGCTTCACACTCCATTCCACAAAATTTTGATATATTATTTAAACAATTACATATAGAAAAAGGCAAAATTTATGAGCTCTCTTAAAAGTCATTTAACACTTATTTTAGCACTTATTTCAATAATGCTCAGTATCTTTTTATTCCGTATATTTTCAAACATTATGAATCTTTACCAAAAAAATATAGTTAATAATTATTCAATAGTAATTGTCAGCACAAAACCCGTAACATCTTTAGACATTTCGCAAATAGAATCCATAAAGCCGGTAAATATAAATTTTGAAATAAAAAAATTAAAAGAAAAATATAAAAACATAGATTTTTCAAATCTTCAAATTCCGTTTTTTTACAGATTAAAATTAAAAACTCTTCCATCCCCAAGTGAACTTCAAGAAATTAAAGAAAAATTAAAAAATTATGATTTTATAAAAAAAGTAATGACCAAATCCTCTTCTCAAACAAAAATATATAATCTTTTAATGCTACTTAAAACAACTTCAAAAGTTTTTATGTTTTTAATTGCTGTTTTAGGATTTTTACTCATTTTAAAACAACTTGAAGTTTGGAAACTTCTTCACTCCGAGAGAATGTATATTATGGAACTGTTCGGTGCCCCTTTTTGGTTTAAAGGCGCCTCACTTTTTAAAACGGCTTTTTTAGATTCCATAATTTCGCTTATTATTACAGTGGGATTAATATTTTTTATTACGGATTCAATACTTTTCAAAAATATAATAAGTGAATTAAATATAAATTTCAAAGTAAATTATATAAATGAAATTATTCTGCTTGTAATAACAAGCTTTTTAATATCTTTTATCTCTTCAATCATTGTCGTAATAGGAAAAAAATGAGAAAAATCTTATTTTTTTTATTAGCTTCGCTTTTATTTGCAAACAATGTCTCTTACACTAAAAAAAAGATATTGCAAACTAAATTTGTAATATCAAAAATGAATCAAAAGCTTGATATGATTGCAAATAAAATAAATCAAAAACAGACGGCTTTAAACCGAATAAATAAAAAAATATCAAACCTAAATCAACAAATAGCCCTTTTAAACAAAGAATTAAATAATTCCAAAACAAAACTTTCGGAATTTAATGATTTAAAAAAAGGATTTCAAACAAAATCAAACAAAATACAAAATGAAATCATAAATTTCATTTCCGAAAATTATTTTAATTCAACTGCAAAAACAGAAAATCTAAGCGATTTAATAGATAAAGAAATAACTAAAAAAATATTAAAAAAATATTCACAAAAAATAAATTCGCTTATTCAAAAGAATAAAACGATTTTAACTCAAATAAGTGTTTTAAATACAAAAATAAACAACATAAAACAAAAGCAATGCCTATTGATTCAAAGCAAACAAAAATTAGCCCTCCTTAAAAAAACAAAACAAAAAGAGCTTGTTTCATTAAACGAAGATAAAAAAAGATACAAAAAAAGATTACAAAATCTTATACAAAAAGAAGAAAATTTACAAAACAGACTTGCTAAATTAAAAATTATCAAAATAAAAAGAAAACCTGTAAAACAAAGCCAAAATCAAAATTTAAAACTAAATGTAAATGTCAAAAAATACGGTTCTTTATATTTTCAGTCACAAACGGCAAATTACAAAGGAGCTAAAACCATACCTCCAATACAGGGAAAAATAATAAAAAAATTCGGCTCATATATTGACCCTGTCTATAAAATAAGAATTTATAACGATTCCATTACAATAAAACCTTATAAAAAAAATTCGGTAGTAAGAGCAATTTTAAGCGGTAGAGTCGTTTATGTAGGACAAAGCAACGGCAAGGGAGTAATTATCATCAAACACAAACACGATTTATTCAGTATTTATGCAAATCTTGACAAAATATCGCCGCTTTTGAAAAAAGGTTCTTTTGTAAAAAAAGGTCAGATTATAGCAAGAGTTAAAGAGAGTCTTGAATTTGAAGTCACATATAAAGAAAATCCTATTAATCCCGTAAAAGTGATAGCACTTAGATAATAAAACTCTCAAAAGTTGAGTTTTATATTATCAGTGTTTTAATTTTGACACTTTTATGATAAAATACTCTTTTAAAAAGGGCTCTGTATGAAAAGAAAAGATAATAGAATTTTAATCAAATTTTCAGGTGAAGCACTTGCAGGTGAAAATAAATTCGGTATTGATACACAAATTTTAAAAGATTTAGCCAATGAAATAAAATCAGTTGTAAAAGAAGGTTATGAAGTTGCCGTTGTTATAGGAGGCGGAAACTTTATAAGAGGTGTAAGCGCTGCAAAAGACGGAATAATCAAAAGAACTTCGGGTGATTATATGGGTATGATGGCGACAATCATAAACGCTGTGGCTATGCAAGAAGCGCTTGAACACGAAAATGTAGCTGTTAGAGTTCAAAGTGCCATAAAAATGGAAGAAATTGCAGAAAATTTTATAGTCCGCAGAGCAATAAGACATCTTGAAAAAGGAAGAGTCGTTATTTTTGCCGCAGGGACCGGAAATCCGTTTTTTACAACAGATACGGCAGGTGTGCTAAGAGCCAGTGAAATAGGTGCAAAAGCTATTATTAAAGCAACAAAAGTTGATGGAATATACAATAAAGACCCGGAAAAATATGAAGATGCAATCCTTTTAAAAGAGATAAGTTACGATGAAGCCTTAAAAGAGCATATAAAAGTTATGGATGATACGGCAATAGCCCTGGCTAGAGAAAACAAACTTCCTATAATTGTATGCAATATGTTCAAAAAAGGAAATTTATTAGAAATTTTAAATAAAAACGAAAACGCAAAATATTCAATAGTCAAGGAGAAATAATGAGAATAGAACAAATCAGCGCCGAAGCGCTTGAAAGAGTAAATTACGACAGATATTTATTAGCCCAGGCTGTTTCAAAAAGAGTTAACGAGCTTTTAAACGGAGCAAAACCTCTTGTAGAATTACCTAAAAAAAATATGCAACCTACAGAAATTGCAATTTTGGAAATTGCAAAAGGTTTTATTAAAGTAAAAGAGATTTGATACATAATTTTAATTCATTTTTAAATGAAATAACAAAAGTAAAAACAATAAAAGAGGCTTCGGCTTTTTTGTTACAAAGGGTAAATACACCAAGAATCAATAAAGCTCTTGATTTCGCTATAAAAGCCCATAAAAATCAAAAAAGAAAAAGCGGTGAAGATTATGTAATTCACCCTATTTTAGTGGCGACTATTACAAGTTTTTTTAATGAAAATGAAGATGTGATTATTGCAGCCCTTTTACACGATGTAGTAGAAGATACCGATTATACGATTTATTATATAAAAGATGAATTCGGAAGTGAAGTTGCAAATCTTGTAGAAGGTCTTACAAAAATAGTGGAAATCAGAGACCACTCTTTAATTCCGAGCAATTCGGATGAAAAACTTACAAAATCAGCCCTTACATTTAGAAAAATGCTTATAGCCTCTATTGGCGATATAAGAGTTTTATTAATTAAACTTTGCGACAGAACACACAATATGCTGACTCTTGATTCCCTGCCTCCCCATAAACAAAAAAGAATAGCCGAAGAAACTTTAGTGGTTTACGCTCCTATCGCCCATAGACTTGGAATTGCAAAATTAAAAAACATACTTGAAGATTTATCTTTTAAATATCTTTTGCCTGAAGAATATAAAAAAATTGACGAATATATAAAATCAAACCAAAAAGAGTTTCAACTTAAACTTAATTCTCTTATTCAAAAAACAGAAGAGCTTTTGCTATCTAACGGATTTTTAAAAGATGAATTTAAAATAAAATCAAGAATCAAACATTACTATTCCATTTATCTTAAAATGCAAAGAAAAGGCATTTCCATAGAAGAGGTTTTAGACCTTTTAGCAATAAGGGTGATAGTAAAAGAGACTTTGCAGTGTTATGAAACTTTAGGACTTATGCATATCAATTTCCGCCCTTTAATCTCAAGATTCAAAGATTATATAGCAATTCCGAAAGAAAACGGTTATCAGACAATCCACACAACAATATATAACAAAAATGCAATCATAGAAATTCAGATAAGAACATTTGATATGGATAAAAATGCGGAATTCGGAATTGCCGCTCACTGGAAATATAAACTCAATACAGCAATGCCGGATATTAAATGGCTAGAAGAGATGAAATTTGATGAAAATAATGTAAATGATTTTTATGAACTTGCCAAAAACGATTTATTCAGCGAAGATATTGTCGTTTATACACCTTCATTTGAGACAATAACCCTGCCCCGCGGTGCCACAGCACTTGATTTTGCATATAAAATTCATTCCGATATAGGAAACAGGGCGATTGAAGCTATTGTAAATAAAGAGACCGTTTCACTTTTGCATCAGTTAAAAGCCGGAGACATTATAAAAATAATAACCGGCAAAGAGATTATCCCAAGATGCACATGGCTAAATGCTCTTAAAACCAGCAAAGCGAAATATGAGCAAAAACGGCTTTGCAATAATAAAGAAAAAGAAATTAACAGGAAATTCGCCATTGCAATTTTAAGCACAATTTTTGATTTGGACAACCTGAAAATAAGGGCTTTAGTAAAGGCAAACGGATTATGTGAAAATATAATCAAAATCGTAGATGATGAAAAATTTTTAAAAGAAGTGGTAAAAAAACTGACCCTAACAATTAAAAGAAGAAATATTTTATACTTTAAAAATACAAAATTAAAAGAATATAAATTCGGCAATATAAAAATTCTCAGCAACAAACCGATAAACGATATAAGATTTAATTATTGCTGTCATCCTAAATTCGGTGATAAAATTCTTGGACTTCTTGAAAAAAAAGAAGTTGAAATTCATCACAGATTTTGTAATAATGCCGAAAAACATTTAAAAAAAGCTGTTTTTACAACATGGCTTAAAAATGAACAAAACAGATATTTTTTAGTGGTAAGTTTACAAAACAAAAAAGGTGAACTTGCAAAATTTATAACAATGCTTACAAAAATGGATATTTTTATCCATTCAATAGATTTAGGCAAAGATTCTAATAACTGCAGATTGGAAATAGAATTTGAAGATAAAAGATTTAATTATATTAAATCAAAAATCGGAAAAGATTATAAAATAATAGAGTTTGTTTCAACAAAAGATGCATATAACAGCTAAGCTTAAAGGAGAATTATGAATAACGAAATTAAAACGGCTTTAGAAGAGATTAAAAGAGGGACAAATGAAATAATAGGCTTTGAAAAAATTGAAGAACTGATTAAAAAATTTTTAACCACAGGAGAAAGATTTACAATAAAAGCGGGATTTGACCCGACTGCTCCCGATTTACATTTAGGACATACTGTTTTGCTTCAAAAATTAAAAATATTTCAAAAATACGGAGCAAAAGTTCAGTTTTTAATAGGAGATTTCACAGCTCAAATAGGCGACCCTACAGGTAAAAGCGCTACTAGAAAAATGTTGACACCTGAGGAAATTGCTAAAAATGCCGAAACTTACAAAGAACAGGTTTTTAAAATTTTAGACCCTGAATTAACAGATGTTGTATTTAATTCAAAATGGTTAAACGCCCTTGGAGCCGCCGGAATGGTAGAGCTTACCACAACTTACACGGTTGCAAGAATGCTTGAAAGAGACGACTTTGAAAAAAGATACAAAAGCCAAACACCTATTGCAATAAGCGAATTTATTTATCCCCTGCTTCAAGGCTATGACAGCGTTGCACTAAAAAGCGATATAGAAATTGGCGGAACCGACCAAAAATTCAACCTTCTTATGGGAAGACAGCTTCAAAAAACATATAATACAGGAAAAGAACAAAGTGTTGTTATGATGCCGCTTTTAGTAGGGCTTGACGGTATAAATAAAATGAGCAAATCTCTTGGAAATTATATTGGAATTACAGAAGATGCAAATACAATTTTTGCAAAAGTTTTATCTATTAGTGACGAGCTTATGTGGGAATGGTATGAGTTATTAAGCGATAAGTCACTTGAAGAGATTAAAGCCCTTAAAGAAGAAGTAAAAAAAGGCAAAAATCCAAAAGAAATCAAAGAGGCTTTAGCTATTGAAATAGTTGACAGATTTCACACCAAAGGCGATGGCTTAAAAGCAAAAGAAAATTTTGATAAAATACATAAACAAAATCAAATCCCGGAAGATTTACCGGAATTTGAGATTGAACCTATGAATATTGTTGATGCTTTGGTTGCAACAAAACTGGCCGCTTCAAAAAGTGAAGCCAGAAGACATATTAAAGGCGGAGCTGTTAGAATAAATCAAGAGAAAATATCATCACAGGATATAGACCTTGAAAGCAAAAAAGAATATATTTTACAAATAGGAAAAAGAAAATTTGCAAAAGTAAAAGTAAAATAACGGAGTTAATATGAGTAAATTAAAACCATTAAAGATAGGAAAGCATACGATAAAACACCCGATTTTCCAAGGTGGTATGGGACTTGGTATAAGTTGGGACAAACTGGCGGGAAATGTCAGTAAAGAGGGCGGACTTGGTATCATAAGCACAGTTGGAACAGGATATTACGATAATAAAAAATATTCAAAACAACTTATAGAAAACAGACCTTTTAGCGAAAAAGATTTTTATAATAAAGAAGCTTTAATAAAAATTTTTGAAAATGCGAGAAAAATATGCGGTGACGCCCCTCTTGGAGCTAATGTTTTATATGCTATAAACGATTACGGAAGAGTTGTAACGGATTCTTGTGAAGCCGGGGCTGATATGATAATTACAGGTGCCGGGCTTCCTATGGATATGCCTGAATACACAAAAAATTTTCCGGATGTTGCACTTATTCCTATAGTGTCTACTGGAAGAGCTTTTAGACTTATTGCCAAAAGATGGGAAAAAAGATACGGCAAGATTCCCGATGCCGTAATAGTTGAAGGACCGCTTAGCGGTGGTCATCAGGGATTTAAATATGAAGATTGTTTTAAAGAAGAAAATCAACTTGAACACTTAATTCCGGATGTAAGAGAAGAAGTGGACAAATGGGATAAAAACATCCCTATAATTGCAGCTGGAGGAATCTGGAATAAAGAAGATATAGAAAAATTTATTTCCCTTGGTGCAAACGGAGTTCAAATGGGAACCAGATTTGCCCTGACTTATGAATGCGATGCAAGTGATACATTTAAAGAAATTTTATTAAATGCAAAAAAAGACGATATTTTATTAATGAAATCCCCGGTTGGATATCCGGCAAGAGGAGTTAGAACAAAATTAATAGAAAAAGTGGAAAAAAGAGAAGGTCCGAAAATCAAATGTATCTCAAACTGCGTTTTTCCTTGCCACAGAGGTGAAGAAGCCAAGAAAGTAGGATACTGCATAGCCGACAGACTAGCAGACGCTTACACGGGAGAAGAAGAAACCGGTCTTTTTTTCAGCGGTGCATATGCCTACAAGGCAGATAAACTTATACATGTAAAAGATTTAATCAAAGAATTAACAGAGGGATGAAAAAACTCTTTTTTCTTTTTTTTGCCGTTTTTTTATTTGCCTGCAATACCAAAAATTACAACACTGCTTATCAGGATTATTATAAAAACCAAAGAATTTATATAAATTCAATTTTGAGCAATAATAAAAGCCAAGAAATTTCCGCTTTAAAAGAGCTTATAAAATGCGGGGAATATCTTAATTTTAATGTAAATGATTATAAACAAAAACTTTTACAATTAACTCCCAAAAAACAATTAACACAAAAAAAACAAATTCAAAAAGAATATATAAAAATAATTTCTTTTAACCCTTTAAAAATCAAAACTTCCCATCCGTATAAATTATATAATTTAAAAAACAAAAAACACTATATAATACTTATAAATTTATATTATGCAATTACACCAAAACCCTTTATAGAAAAAAGATTAAACAACAAAATAACTTTAAAAATAGCCCAATACAATAAAAACATCACCCGAATAGTATATTATTCAAAAACACCTTTGAAACCGAGCATAAAAAAATCAAATAATCTATTAATTATAAATCCGAATCTTAAACAAAACAAAACAAAACAGAAAAAACAACACACAATAAAATCAAAAAAAACAACTCCAAAAAAGAGCCAAAAGCCTAAAAAAGCATATATTCCAGCCATTCCCAAAATCCCTTTAATTTCATCTTCCCAAAAAATAATAGTAATAGACCCCGGACACGGAGGAAAAGATACCGGAGGAATCGGTATAGGAAGAAAATTAGAAAAAACTGCCGTTTTAGAAATTGCAAAAAAAGTCAAATATTATCTGCAAAAAGAAGGATACAAAGTATTCCTGACAAGAAACGGAGACTATTTTGTGTCATTGCAAAACAGAACACATTTTGCAAATATCAAAAAAGCCTCTTTGTTTATATCAATTCATTGCAATATAGCACCAAAGCATATCCATTCTCCTCACGGAATAGAAACATATTTTCTCTCTCCTACAAGAAGCAAAAGAGCCATAAGAGTTGCAAAAATAGAAAATAAAGAAGTCAAAGGGCTTAATTATCTTGACCAAAGCGTTATTTTAAACTTTTTAAATAAAGACAGAATCATAGCTTCAAATAAACTGGGAATTGATGTGCAAGGACATATATTGCTTGACCTTAGAAAACATTATGGAGATGTTAAAGACGGAGGAGTAAGACCGGCTCCTTTTTGGGTGCTTGTCGGCACTCAAATGCCCGCAATCCTGATAGAAACAGGCTATCTTACAAATCCAACGGAGGCAAAAAGACTTTTTAATCCTCTTTATCAAGAAGACTTAGCCAAAGGTATAGCCAATGGCGTTAAAGCCTATTTTATTAAAAATCACTAAAAAGTTTATAAAATTTAAGCCTGTAACCGAAATTTATATATGTTGAATCCAGTTTTCCCATACTTTTTATTTTTCCTACAGAAACAAAAAAATGTCTGAAATTATAACCTGTCTCAATTTTTGATACCATTCCTCCGCCTACATCAACACCGCCTCCCCCGGCTGCCCCTAATGAAATTTGAGCAAATATGTTTTTATAAGAAACACCGGCATTCCACATTCCTGTAGCATAACCCCCGCTATTTCCATCAACGGCGGCACTAGCACTAATTCCACAAAAAAGATAACTGTTTATAAAATAATTAATATCCATTGTTAAATTATCAAGAACATAGCTTCTACCACTTTTATCAACAGCTTTTAAATATCTTTCATTATATAATTTAAATTCAAACTTTTTAGGAATAAAATTTTCTATTTTTTCTCTGCCCGGAATAATTAAATTAAATTTTTTATCAAAACTTCCTTTAAAAAAATATGCTTTAAAACTACCTGCACTTTTAATAAATCCTGTTTCTATATTAAAATATTTAAAATTACTCTCAATACTCCCCTTTATGCCAAATCCCCCGTCCGTATCGACTTTCCCGCCGCCACTTGCTCCTATAAAGCCTTTTAATTTAAAAAATTTAAATTTTTTTTCCTTCCCAAAATAAATTTCGGCATATCCGTCACTGTCTCCTTTCAAGGCTCCTCCTACTTCTAAAAGATTATCGTCAAAATCAATCTCAGCTCCAACCACCCCAAAAGAAAGCTGTTTTTTACCTTCTGTTGTTTTAGAATTAAGGGGATAATAATATTTATAAAAAGGTGAAAAAGTTATCGTTTTTATTTTTCCTTTTATAGATTTAGGAAGAGTAAAAAAGTAGTAATCTTTAAATTTAGTGTCATAAACAATAAAAAAGGCGTTAGAGTTTATATCTCCGTTTAAAAATTTTATTTTGTTTACACCTATTCCGAAATTTTTATATTTCAAAGCGGCATAAATTCTGCTCATTAATCCTCCGCCCTGAGGAGCAGAACCTCCTCCACCCCCTCCTAAAAAAAGACCTCCTGTTAAATGGAAAAAGTTTAGAGGATAATCAATACCAACATCAATTCCGCCTACAAAAAAGCCTCCTCTTTTACCGCTGATAGCCGAATATACTCCTATACCACCATAAAAATTATTAAAATCAAACAGATAGCTGCTCTCAAGAAGCCCTAAATGCTCTTTATTAAATTTTATATTTGTAAAAGAAAATCTAATTTTATTATTAACAACATTAGCAAATAAATTTATTGCTAAAATTAAAATTAAAAATTTTTTCATAATTACTAAACATCATCTCCGTTAATAAGCTCAAACTCTTTTGTTTCATAATTATAATTAAACACTTCTCCGCTTTCAATTATATAATACCATCCGTAAATATTAAGTTTTCCGCTTTCAAATCTCTCTTTTACAAAATCATATGTCAAAAGATTTTCAAGCTGACGGACAACATTTAACTGTTCTATCTCCCATTCTCTTAATTTTTCATCTTCTATATCATCAACTTTTTCTTTTAAATCTTTTATTAAATCAAGCCATTTATTTACCATTGGCAGTTTTTCAAGCTTTTCTTTTGGATAAAAAAGTGCTTTTAATCCTCCACAGTTACTGTGACCGCAAATAACTATATTATCAACTTCCAGATATTTAACTGCATACTCTAAAATAGAAGCCGTGCATTTAAGTGTCCCTTCATTATGAGTAGCAGGCGGCACAACATTTGCTATGTTTCTTACAACAAAAAGCTCACCCGGAAGTGTTTTTGTAATAAGATTTGGAACAACTCTGCTATCTGAACAACCTACATAAAAAGTATGTGGTTTTTGACCTTCTTTAAGACCTTGGAAAAACTCTTTTTCTCTTTCAAAATCCTCTTGTTTAAATTTTACGATTCCTTCAATAATCGGCATTTTATCCTCCTTGTTTTAGATTTAATACATATTCAAGTTCATAAATATTGTTAACTATATACTCAAAATCTTCAATCACTTCATCACTTCCGGCAATTAAAAGCTTATCACCTATTTTTATTTCTTCTTCCGGATGTGGCATAAGAGTAAACTTGTCTCCTCTTTTTAAAAGCAGATATACGATTTTTAACAGTTCATTTCTATTTTCCCTTGATTTTCTTATGTCTCCTAATGTAATTTTCATTTTTTTAAGATATAAACTAAGAGCATAAGCATTATCTTCATTTATCTCAACTTCATAATAAATAGGATTAATTCCTGCAATATTTATGAGCATATTTACAATAACTTCTCCCCATTCATTTTCCATTTTTCTGATTTCTTTAATAAAAATATCCACCATTTCCCTTGAAATAATCGTATTTGTATATTCAGCCAGTATTTTTTCCAAAACATAAACCCTTTCAAAATTAGCCGCTTGAAAGATTGTTAAGTCTTCAAGAGAATTTTCTCTGGCTATAGTGTAAATATCAGGATTTAATTTTTTTGCGGTATTAAGAATCGTCAGATTTAATAAATCGTTATTTGTTGCGGCAAAAACGGCAACAGAGTCTTTTATTCCTACTTTTATTAAATTTTCTCTATCTTCATCATCACCAAAGATAACACCGCCTTTTTTTTCCAAATATTCTTTTGGATAAATAGGATACACCTCATATTCAACACCGGCTTTTTTAAGCCCTTTTTCCAAAGCCAGCCCCATTCTTCCGTATCCGCAAATAATATATTTTCCTTTTGGAAGTAAATCTTTTTTTTCAAGTTTCAAATTGTGTCCGTATGCCCAAAGCTCCAACAGCCAAATATAAGGCGAACGAAGATTTAAATAGAGTCTTTTAGCAATAATATCAAAAGGATTTTGAATATATCTGATACCTAAAGATTTAAAATAATCAATCTGATTTTGTGAAGTGGCTTTTACTATTAAATCAATTTTTGGATTTAATAATTTACAAATAGTCGCTATTTGCATATTTTTTGCATCATCTTCAAATAAAGATATCACGCCTTTACAGTTTTTTTGATTGATACCGGCAAGTTTTAAAATATACTGATTTGTGGCATCCCCTACAATAGAAGGAACAAACGGATAAAAATCTTCTAAAACAAGCTCTTCTATTTTTAATTCGTTTTTATCAATAACAACAAATCTTACATCGCTTTTTGAAGCAAAATTTATTATATCTTTAGTAATTCTGTTATAACCCAAAATAATATAAAAATCCTCTACTAGTCCTAAAACCTGTTTTGAAAATTTATTAACGGCTATTGCTTTTTTAAGTGCGTCATCCTGAATTAATGCAACAATAGTCCCTATTGCATAAAACCAGCCTATTACAGTCAAATAAATAGCAACCGTAACCCAAAGTTTTTGAGGATATGTAAAAGCATAAGGAGATTCTCCAAAACCTATTGTTGTAGCCATATAACTTACAAAATAAAAAGCATCAAAAAAATTAAGATGATAAATATGCCCTTTATCATCCATTCCGGGAATTAACATCATACCTAATATGGAAATGGCAAAAGTAACCAAAAGCACCAAAAAAGGCACTCTTAGTTTTTTTAGAATTATCCAGATTACTTGATTGTTTTGCATTTTTATCTTTTTGATTTTAAAGTGTCACCGATAAATAAAATCACCGAAACAAGATTTGCAATTAATGCCCCGCCTGAAAGCGAAACAATAGAAACGGCAACCGTAACATTAAAATCTTTAAATCCGTAAAGACTGACAGCCCATACAACAGATGCCAGTATAAGCTGAATATCCGCTACCAGACTAGTAGCTAGCAAAACAGCTCCAAGCTGTGTTTTGTCACCTAATTTATAAAAAGTGGCTATAAGATTAATAACAATGGCGGCAAACAGTTCATAAGCACTGTGCTCGGAAATTTGTGTAGGGTCTCCGTAAAAAAACCCGAAATTCAGCGTCATTGCCAGAATAAACCAAAATCCTGACATAATCTTATTCATATTCATTTAAAGCCTTTTTTAAAATTATAGTCCTCTGAGAAAAAAAAGGAGACTAAAGGAAAATTAAAATTATTATTTTGTAACCCTTTGTAACAGTTTTTCTATATTCTCAATAACTTTTTGAATAGATTTAATTTCAACTTTTTCCCTAATAGAATGAGGATTTTTGATATTCGGTCCGTAACTTGCCATTGAGACATTTGAGAATTTTTCTTTTAAAATTCCGCATTCAAGCCCCGCGTGAATAACTTCTAATTTATTTCCTGTAATTTCTTGTAATTTTAAAGCCAAATCACTCTTTTCGCTTTCCCAAGCCGGATATTCATCTTCAAACTCAACTTCACATCCAAGAGTTTTTATTTTTATATACTCTTTAACTTCTTCTAATTTTTCATTACTGTTTGCCCTAGCACTTAAAACAATATTTTCTTCTTCAATCAAAGCAAAATTGATAGATTTAGAAGGAAGTTTAAATTCAAAATCATATTCAAGCAC
>Ga0256829_1002187_pt1 | contig 14862 bp, 12 predicted proteins | sample 131447metaG_FD_185979 | JGI IMG/M metagenome (GOLD analysis project Ga0256829, IMG submission 185979) | Hydrothermal vent microbial communities from Lau Basin, Pacific Ocean - 131-447 | ecosystem: Environmental > Aquatic > Marine > Hydrothermal vents | place: Pacific Ocean: Lau Basin | collected...
AGGCGACAAAGACGCATAGCCTAGATTTTGGATTACCATACCAATGTCAGGAGAGAAAGTATATGAAAGATTCTGTGTTTATAGGGATAGGGGCGAGTGCCGGCGGACTTGAAGCTTTACAAGAACTTCTGCCACTCCTACCAGAAGATGAAAACTACATTTATATCATTGCACAACACCTTGATGCACGGAAAAAGAGTGCCTTAGCCGAGATTCTCTCTCATCATACAACAATGCCCGTAGAACTCATTGAAAAAAACAAGTTATTTAAACCAAACAGCGTTTATATTCTTCCTGCTGGGAAAAACCTCATCTACAACAAAAATGCCCTACTCCTCGAAGAAGCGACAAAAACGCCACATATACCAACACCTTCTATTGATGCACTCTTTGAAGCTCTTAGCAATTACAAAAAAGAGAAATGTGTCGGCATTATACTCAGTGGTACAGGACATGATGGAAGTAAAGGGGTAAAGGCCATTAAAAACAACGGTGGTATTACCATTGCACAGTCACCAAAAGAAGCAAAATACCCAGCAATGCCACAAAATGCTATTGATAGCGGTTATGTCGATTATATATTTGCACTTGAACAGCTTTGCAAAGAGTTGCCCTCTGTTATCAATGCCCTGCCCGTATCTTGGATGCATATTGCAAAACTTTTAAAAGAAAAAGAGCATTTGGATGTCACAAAGTATAAAAAAGAGACGATTATACGGCGTCTCAATAAACGGATGCTCCTTACAAAATGTAAGCATCTTGATGATTATTTTCACTTTATACAAAATCATCCCGAGGAGCTTCATCTTTTATATCAAACTATTCTCATTGGGGTTACTGAATTTTTTCGAGATAAAGAGGCTTTTAAAAACTTAGAAGAACAACTTACAGAGTATTTACGCAACAAGCCCGAAAATTATGACTTCAGAATATGGTCTATCGCCTGTTCTACAGGTGAAGAAGCCTACTCATTAGCCATAATTGTGCATAAAATCAGCCAAAAAATTGGTAAAAAGTTTACACTGCATATTTTTGCAACAGACATTGATGATAATGCTCTTGAGGTAGCAAAAAAAGGTCTTTATGCTAAAAAATCCCTGAAAAATATACAAAAATCCCTTATAAAAGAGTGTTTTACATGTAATGATGAAGGCTATCAAATTAAAGAGTTCATCCGCTCCCAAATTGTTTTTACCCATCACAATATCTTAAGTGATCCTCCTTTTATCAATCAAGATATGATTAGTTGCAGGAATTTTCTTATTTATATTTTACCAAAAGCACAGCAAGAGCTTTTTTCTCTCTTTCATTATGCACTGAGACAAGACGGTCTGCTCTTTTTGGGCTCATCAGAATCAACATTAACAAGTGTAAAGTATTTTAAAACCTTGTACTCAGAATCAAAAATATACATCAAAGAAAAGCTTAAAAACCCGCCAAAAATATCGTCACACTATTTTTCAAAGCATTTACAAGAAAAAACAGACAACTCTTCTTCACCAGAAAAAATAGAAAATATGAGCATTGAAGAGAACATTACACAAGCGATTTTTTCCCTTTTCTCTCCTGAATGTATTGTTGTTGATGCAAGTTTTTCTATTGTCTACAAAAAAGGTTCTAATGCTTTTTTAACCCTGCCTGATGGCTTTGTAAGTTTAAATATTATAGAAAATCTCCAACAGGAATTGCGTTACAGTGTGAAAAAGCTTCTTGATAATGTCTTTAAAACTTCAAAATCTCAAAGTACTCGTTTTATTCAACTCTCTTCTCATAAAGAGAAGCAGACATTTGTTCGCATTATTGCCTACCCGTTTCAAAATAAGAATTTAAGCTCTTTTGTTATGCTCTATTTTCAAGAATTAGCTAGCAGTGATTTAGAATTAAATGCTAATGAACTCGTTGCATCTACTGATTCTGTCATCATCAAAAATCTCTCTTTACAACTCCAAGAGCTCCAAAAAGACAACCATACTCTGCTAGATGAGCTGACCGTATCAAAAGAGAATATGCAGCTGCTCAACGAAGAGTTGCAAAGCTCAAATGAAGAGCTACAAAGTTCCAACGAAGAGCTTGAAACTTCTAACGAAGAGCTACAATCGTCTAATGAAGAACTACAAACTTCCATAGTGAGTGAGCAAACACTCCAAAGAAAACTCTCTTTAATTCTTAATTCCACACATGATGGAATTATGGGGCTTGATATTGCAGGGAATCATACCTTTGTCAATAAAGCGGCACTGAAAATGCTAGGCTACAACAAAGAAGAGGAGCTTCTTGGAAAAAATGCTCACAAAGTCTGGCATTACAACAAAGCGGATGGAACGCCGTATCCTTTTGAAGAATGTAGCTTGCATGATCACCTAAAAAATGGAATTTCTGTTCGAAAAGAGGATCTATTTTTTAAAAAAGATGGTACGTCTATTTTTGTTGAAGTCGTGCAAAACCCTATTGTTGAAGATGGCACTGTTCGTGGAGCAGTACTTTCATTTCATGACATTACACAAGAGAAAGAACTGCAAAAAGAGATAGAGTATGAACATCAATTAGCTGATTTATATGTTAATACAACAGGTACGCTTGTTATGATTTTAAATACAGATGGCAGCATTGCCAATATAAATAAAAAAGGGTGCACCCTTTTAGGTCTACCAAGAGAAGAACTTATAGGCAAAAATTTTATACAAGAGTTTACACCAAAAGATTTAGAAAGTGAAATTACTGATGTTTTACATGTAACTATCAGTGAGAAAAATTCTCATGTTAAAGAGTATACAAATAAAATTATTGATGCTAACAAACAAGAGCATTTAATGGTGTGGACATACTCGCCTATAGCAGATGAAGGTGGTATCACAACCGGCATTATTACCTCCGGTGTGGATATTACAAATGAAGCCAAACTCTCACAAAAATTGTTTGAGCAGGAACATCTCTACAAACTGACCTTTGAAGAGGCAGATGTGGGTATAGCCCATGCCACGCTTGATGGAAAATGGATAGATACAAATGAGTACCTCTCAGATTTACTCGGCTACACAAAAGATGAATTTAAAGCAATGAGCGTGGCAGAGACAACGTACAAAGAAGACCGACAAACAGATGCACAGATGATACAAGAACTCATGCATAAAAAGAAGAAGTCGTACCATATAGAAAAACGCTATGTACACAAAAATGGGTCTATTGTGTGGGTTGCTCTGGCTGTAGTTCTTTTAAGAGATGAGCAGGGAGAGCCTCTATATCTGCTCAAAATCATCCGTGATATATCACAACTTAAACTACTAATGTATCAGCTTGAACTAGAAAAAAACAGATTTGAAAAAATCATAGAATTTACCCCTATTGCTGTTATGCTCTATGATGAAGAAGGAAACATTTTACTCCTCAATAAAAGTTTTCGAGAGAGTACCGGCTATACACTCCAAGAGTTACCAAACATAAATACATTAGTAGAAACTCTTTTTGTAAATAAAAATAAAACAGAAATAAAACAAATCAAAGCATATTATAAAGAGCCTACAAAACTGCCAAAAAATAGACAGACTATTCAAACAAAATCAAAAGACAAACGTGTTGGCATTATGAATGCCGTCAAACTTGATGATAAAAACATTGTGAATAAAAGCACTTATCTTATAGCAATCAATGACATCACAGATATCCAACAAAAAGACGAGCTTATGCTGGCACAATCCCGTCAGGCAGCCATGGGTGATATGCTTGCGATGATAGCCCATCAATGGAGACAACCTTTAAGTGTGATTTCTATGGTTGCAAACAATGTCAAAGCAAAAATTGAGTTGCAGGGAAGTATTGACACAAAAACACTTGGAGAACTCATTGCAACGCTCAATGAGCAGACGCAGTATCTCTCTCATACTATTGATGATTTTAAAAACTTTTTTAAACCCGACAAAGAGGCGGAAATTGTTCATATTAATACTATTGTAGAAAAATTTCAACATCTCATTCAAAAAGCATTGGACAATAACGCGATAAAATTGGTACTGCCACAAAAGCTAAATATAACAATTTGCACCTATCAAAATCAGCTTTTGCAAGTACTTATAAATATACTCAACAATGCCAAAGATGCCATCAAAGAGCATAGAAGTGAAGGTGGTTATATACATGTAGAAGTCACACAAACAAAAGCAGAAGTCCTTTTTAAAATCTGTGACAATGGCGGCGGCATAAAACCGGAGATACGAGAAAAACTCGGCGAACCTTATGTCACAACGAAATCAGAAAATGGCACTGGGCTTGGCATATATATGTCAAAAATCATACTCCAAAAACATCTTGGAGGAAGGCTCTACTGGGAAAGTGATGAAGAGGGAAGCTGTTTTTATGTTTCACTCCCAAATAGTTCTACATGTAAAAATATAAAAGAATAATTTTTGGAAACCTCACTTCCGCGAGTAGACGAATAAAAGACAATGTTAAGAACTTTGTGATAAAATAATAAAAATAAATAAATTGGAGTACAAAATATGTTTGGATGTAGTGCAAAATTGGAAAAGCTCGAAAGAGAGTACAAAGAAAAAATCGCCAATCTCGAGGCGGAAAACAACTCCTTGCATAGCGAGTTGCAACAACTGAAAAACAAACCGATTGAAACAGTCAGTTCAAAAGATGGCAGATTGGAAAAAATCATTATAGACAGCTACAGTGACGGTACACATTTTCTTCAAGGGGTTATAGAAGGTAATCTTGTAGAACTTGAAAAAATCAATGATCTTAATGACAGAACAAATAGCAGAATGCTTACTGTAGAAGAACAAACATCAAATATATCTTCTACTATGGAAATCATTCAAGAACATTCCAATAATTTGGGTGATGATTCAAACTCACTCAATGATAGTGTTATATCCATTGCTGAAATTATTAACCTCATTAAAGATATTTCAGATCAAACCAACCTGCTTGCACTCAACGCTGCCATCGAGGCTGCTCGTGCCGGTGAACATGGACGTGGTTTTGCCGTAGTTGCTGATGAAGTTCGCAAACTTGCAGAACGTACACAAAAAGCAACACAAGAAGTAGAAATCAACATCAATGGCTTAAAACAAAATTCAAACTCTATGATGGAAATCAGCAATACTTTTATGGATGAAACATCCAAAGTAATGGAAGCCATAGATGTTTTTACTGAAAATATTCAAATGGTTGTTGAAAACTCTGATAATATTAAAAATAAAACACAAGACCTCACCAATGAGCTTCATGTAAGCAATGGTAAAATTGACCATATCGCACTCAAAATCGTTGGCTATAAAGCTATACTCGATAAAAAAACTGTGGACATTGCAGATGAAAACAGTTGCAGATTTGGAAAATGGTTCTCCGAAGTTTCACATACACTCCTTAAAGGAAATGCACTGCTTCCAAGCATTACAAAACATCATCAAATTGTACATCAAGGAACTATTAAAGCTATGCAAGAAAATGTAAATGGAGATCTTGATGCAGCACTTGAAGAGTTGGGAAAAGTTGAGAATTCAAGTGAAGTAGGTTTTGAAGAGCTCTTACAGGCTGTAAAAGAGGCAGTAAACAAGTAGCATAAAGGGTTTACCTACTTCTTCTGGTATCTAAACCCTTTGTTAAAGAGTCATCCAACTCCAACTTGTACTCTGGATTTCGATTTTCTAACGCACTGTCAAGTTGTAGTATAATTTCTTTACTGGTACTTGGATGATGTGTAATTCTAAATAAAATTTCTGCATATATTTCAAATTTTGGATCAGCCTTAAATCCCCTCTTTTTAGGAATATCACCATAATACTTTATGATTAGATTCACAGCTTCTTGCAGTTCTTCTTGCGTTGCATTTTTATCTCGTATAACTGCAACCAGTGACTCAAACCTAGGCTTTTCTTCGCGTATGTGAGGCTTTAGCTTCTTGCCTCTTTTCTCTTTTGGGGCATGAAAGAAGTAGAGATATAAAACAATCAAAATAGCAAGTATGGCACTTAAACCCGCAAATGATTTTATGAGTAATGTTATATCCATCATCTAGCTCAATTTAAAACAAAAAAGGAATTAGGCGTTTTGTTTTTTTCATATACTCGCAGTAGGCCTCATCATGGCACTTCCATAAATGTTCTTCATAAAACAGTTTTATCATCAATGTAATCGCTAAAAAAAGAAATAATACAAACTCATAATAGGTAAAATAGATAATTGCTACGCCAAACATGCCTAATAAAACGGAAAGATACATAGGATGACGAACAAAACGATAAATACCGCTCATAACCAGTTCGCCGTTTTCTTTAATATCAGGACGAATATTAAAATTACCCTGCTTATGCTCAGTAATGGCCAAAATCCCAACGAGTAAAGCAACGGCGATGATACCGAGCCCCAAATAAGGATGTTGTGTTTGTGCACCAATCGGTAACAACATTAAAAATATAATAAAAAATTGCAGACCTACTAATATTTTACTTTTCATTCTCACCCTTGCGTTTTGTATCTTTTATTATACTCGAAATTACAACAAAAACAAGTGAAAATGAAACTGTAATGAATATAATCGCGTATCCTGTCGGTAAATCTAAAAAGTAGGAGCCAATAAGAGCTAAAACAATGCCTAAAGAACCAAACAAACAAGCAAACAGAAAGGGATGTATCTTGTTTTGGACAAGTCCAGCATACGAAGGTGCAATTAAAAGAGCAAAAACAACCAAGACACCTGCTGATTGTACCGATGATGTTACAGTCACAGCAAGCATAACAAAAAACAAAAACTCTTTTTTTAGCCCACGGAGTCTTGGATATATAACAAACATAACAAAAGCGACACCACCATAAAGAGCCAAACTTTTAAATAAATCATCATTTGAAGTAAAAAGAATATCTGCCGCACTCAATTTAGAATAAAGTTCTGTTCCTTCTGAACTTTGTGCAAGTATAAGCATAATAGAAGATATACCTAAAGCATACAACAAACCTATAAAAGCTTCAATTTTTTGTATATGTTTTGTTGCCCATGTTATCAATCCCGCAGCCAAAAGTGCGAAAAGCAAGGTCATAGCATTTTGATACTCTCCATGCATAAAAGCAACACTTATAGCCATACCAATAGCTGCAATTTGTCCAATAGCCAAATCGGTAAAAATCACACCCCGTTTGATAATCTCCAAACCAAAAATAGAGTGAATAAATACTAAGGCAATAGCCAGCACAAATGCTGGCCAAAGTAATTCAACTACTGACATATTCTCTGTGCAATCTTGTTATAAAACTCTTGGAGTGTTTTACTACCATCAGCACCTAGTTCATGCGGTATTATCACAACTTTTGCACCAGTTTTTGCTGCTATAAATTTTGCAGTTTTTCTCTCATGATAAACATCTTGTAAAACCTTTTTCACACCATTTTCTTTCATGATATTTATAAGTGCTATAGTATGTTTTGAACTTGGTGCAATTCCCGGCAAAGGTTCAATAGTTCCATAACTTTTAATGTCATATCTATCTAAAAAGTAATTGAAAAGTTCATGATACTGAACTACTTTTTCACCTTTACATGTAAGCATTGTTGCATTAATTTTTTGCAAATAATTTTGCCACTCTTTTGTAAATTTATTATAATTTTCATTATAATCTTTTTCATGTTCAGCATCAAGCTGTATCAGTTTTTGCTCAATTGCCTTTGCCATAACAGGAATAACATAAGGGTCCACCGAAAAGTGAGGATTTCCTTGTGCATGAACATCACCAAAAGCACGTGAAACAGAAGTCGGCACATCTATCATTTTTACGTAATGTGACATATCTAAAAAACCTTTGCCTCCGTTTTGAATTTTTCCATTATTTGCAGCTCGTAAAAGTGGAGGTAGCCATCCAAGTTCCAGCCCTCCGCCATTCATTATAAGTAAATCAGCACGACGAAGTTTCGCTATAAGTGAGGGTTTTGGTACTATAAAATGCGGATCATACTTAGAACTTCCAAGCACCGTAACATTCACTAAGTCACCCCCTATTTTTTGTGCAACTCGTCCCATAGTCGCATATGTAGTATCTACTCGCAGTGAAGCAAAAACCATTGTTGTTAGTAGTGTTGTTAGTAATAATATTTTTTTCATCTTTTTCTCCTAATAATCATGAGCACCATGTGCACCTGCTGCAATGTTTAAAGAAAGCATTACCTGATTTATGTTTTTTCTCTCACCTGCTATAATTTTTGTTCTGTCATACATGTAAGAGAGTCGCAAACGAGACATTGGAAACGGTTTATACTCAAGCATAGTCGTATATCTGTCTAAATTATTTGTATTTATACCTGTATAAGCCGATAAGTCTGTATCATTTTTTGTTATGGCATCATATCGAAACCCTGCAGAATAATTGTTGTTATACTGATAAATTAGTTCACTGTAAAGACCTGCTTGTTTATCGGTTCTATTGCCGGTATCTTTATTTCTTTGTACAAATTCACTTTGCCATGTTAAGGCACTATAACTTCCAAGCTGATCACGAAGTGTCAAATCTACGCCATACACATTTGTCGGATTTGTGCTGTTATTTTCCGCATTTTTTCCATGAGCAAAACTCACCCCGCCCAATACAGACAAATTTTCTCCAATATCTACACTTGATTTTAGATAACCGACATACAAATTATTTGATTTTGTATCACCAAAACTTCTTGTATTTGTCCCTTGCATAGCTTCTAACCCTGCCATTATATAAGTATCCGTTGGAGCTACCCATTGCAACTGAATACCTGCATCGCTTATGCCATCTGGTCCAAAAAGTGACTTGTAAATAATCGGCTGAGAATCAAAATGCCAACTATGCTGGTGCTTGGCATTAATCCGTCCAAAAGCACTTTTAAATTTCCCCACTTTCACACTTAAAGCGTATGGCAAGGCTCGTGTTTTTACAAATGCTTCTTCAATTTCAAAGGCATTTGGATGCAAATGAAAAATAGCAAACGCATCAAAATAAGGGTCAACCGTTGAACGCATAGCAACTTCGGCATAGTTTAAATTGAAGCCCTTATCTTCGTTAAACGGCAACGCGGCAGTTCCTTTAGATATAAAGCCGGGAATTGCAAAGTCTTTATACTGGTTATTATCGACATTTCGAGAGAGTGCCGACATATTTAAAATCAGGGCAATATCTGGCAAATAAGCTTTTTGAGAAAACGAAGCAGAAGTATTTGCTGTTGTTCTACTCATCTTTGCACTCATTTGTGCCTGCTGCATCTGTGTTTGTTTTTTACTTAAAGCATCTAATTTTGCTTCTAACTTCTGCATAACTATTTTTTGTTGGGCTATCTGCTCTTTAAGTGCATCAAAATCTGCATTTGCAAATAATGAGGAAGCTACGAGCAGAGAAAGACCTATGGTTTTTTTCATAGTTGTATCTCCAATAATAATATTTTTTTAATGATTAAATAATTAGGAGATTTTTGGAGGAGCTCTTGACTGAAATTGATTATAAATTTTTCGTACATGTAGATTTACAAGAGGCGTGACAATAGATTCGGCAAATATCTCTATGTTTGGGACATACACAACATCCACAGGTGTATCAGCATTTGCAATACTCGACTGAAGCATACATATTTTACAATCACTATGCTGTTTTAAATCATTATGATGATGAAAAACACCCATAAAGGTCGCAAGAATAAAAATAATGCTGAGATATTTTTTGAAAAACCTGTTTATCATAATGTCATACTGTCCTTTATTCAACATCTTGAAATTTATCTCTAATTGCTAAAAACTGATTTATATTCTCAAAAAAGATATCTATCAACAGTGGATCAAAATGTTTTCCTCTCTCTTCTTTAAAAAGGGAAAATATTCTTTCATCATCCCATGCTTTTTTATACACCCTATCTGAACCTAAGGCATCAAACACATCAGCTAGAGCTGTGATACGACCATAAATATGAATTTCTTCTGCAGCCAATCCTCTTGGGTACCCACTCCCATCATACTTTTCATGATGTTCATATGCAACTATTGCTGCAGCTTTTAAGAGTGGTCTTTGCGAATGTTTTAGCATTTCATATCCGAGTTGTGCATGTGTATCCATTATCGCCCTTTCCTCTTCGTTAAAGCGACCAGGCTTATTTAAAACTGCATCAGGAATAGCAACTTTGCCTATATCATGCATAGGTGAAGCTTGTTTTATCATCTCAGATTCTTCTTCACTTAAACCATAAAAAAGTGCTAAAAGTTTTGAGTATTCAGCAACCCTTTTTACATGGTTTCCAGTCTCTTTAGAGCGACTCTCTCCAATAGCACCCATAGTAAAAACAACTTCTCTTTGTGTCTCTTCAATCTCTTTATTTAAGAGTTCATTTTCATGTAATGCCTTATCAATACCATGCAACATTGTGTTAAAAGCTTTTGCAAGTTTTGCTATTTCATCACTCCCTTTCACAAACACCGCACGAGAATAATCTTTCGTTTTAGTAATAGTGTGGACTAATTGCGATAAATCAAGAATAGGTTTTATCAGTTTATTTAAAAGAAAAGATGCAATTAGTGTAATAAGAATGGCACCAATAAACAAAACAAGACTAAATAAAATTTCATACCGTTTTAAGGACTCTATAAATGCTTTTTGATTCTTTTCAAGCACTATATGTATATCTTTTTTTGTATCTAATACTTGTTTTACTTCTATTTTATTTATAAAGCTTTTTGTCTTAAATAGTATTTTATTATTTACTGTAATATAGTAAAATTTGTCATCACCGTTATCAAAAAAATGGCTTATATTTTTCAGAGAAAAATCAACTATAAGTTTGGCAATCTCTTTTCCATCAAAATTTGATTTAATTGGGACAGTATATAAAGGAGTATATTTTATTTTCAACTCGCTCATAGGTGAAATATTTTTATTGCTAGATGCAATTATTTTATTATTTTTATCTACTAAATAAAAATCTCCATCAAGTGATAAATCCTTTTTCTTATTTTCTAAAAGAATAGATATGCGACGGTCAATATCGTGAGAATAAATATCATTCATTACATCCATATGGCTCATAAATACCATATCTCTATGTAAGTTATTGATGTATTGATCGATTTTACCAATACTCAAAGAGAGTTGCGTTTGTAAGTTGTCTTTTGCGTTCGCATAATATTCATCACGCAATGTATTTGCAGAATAAAGCATTGTAAATATATAAGGCACTAAACTCACAAATAATATTAAAGATATGATTTTTAGTCTAAAACTCATAAAGAACCTTTACATTAGAATCTAAAAGTTTCATAGGGATATATCCTATAGCACCATCAACATTTTTAACAAAAAGTTTTACTGCATTCATTGATGCTTGCACAACCGGCGGTTGAATACCTTGGAAATGTTTTTTTACCCAATATTTATTTAATTTTCTTCTATTTTTATGTAAAATATTTTTCTCAAATCTAGCACGAATTTCTAAAGATGCTGCACTATTTACGGGTATTAATTTTATATCATTTACAAAATGTTTTTTCATTAAAAAAATATTTTTTATCTCTTTAGCAGAAAGATTTTTAACTTTTACATGAGTATTCATAATAACTGCGTACTCTGAAGCGAAGCTATTAATATTTAGGACAAGAATAAATATCAATATTTTTACTGACATTAAAAAAGTACCGAGAGTGAGATTATAGCCTTGTTCAAATAAGAATCTGAATTAAACTGATATTCCCCTTTAATTGATACGGCATAAAACGGTCTATAACTATAACCAATTATACCGATATGATTTTCACTCATGACATTTTTTTGTGTATCTTTAAAATATTCATAACGGCTTACCAAAGCATTTTTAGGATTTATATTGTACATCCCTTGTAAATAACCTCCTACTTGATAGGCGTTAGAATTCAATACATTATTTTGTATACTTGTATATGCCCATTCTGTTTGAAGTAAAAAAGGATAATTATCATACTTTGTATTTGCTTCTACCAAAGAAACATCTTTTTTCGTATATGTTTCATAATAACCAACAGCACTGCCTACATCTATTTCATCTGAGATTTCATACCCTACAGAAGCACCAATAAAAAAATCATTTTGAATATTTATATAGTTTTTATCTATATCATCAGTAGATTGACCAAAGAGGTGGTACTGAGTTCGTCCATCTTCATCCAGATAGCCATAAGTTTCTATACCTGTAACAAACTTGGGAAACATATTTTGAGCATAAAGTGGATTTGAATCTGTATCTCTTAAAACATTAATTGGTTCTAAATTCCAATAGCCTATAGGAGTAATAAATTTTCCTAGTCTGAAATTGAGCATATCTGAATAAGAATAATTCAAATACATACGTTCTTTATGTGGCGTAGTATTTGTCTGGGAAGTTCCATTTTTATAATCTTTTATATAAAATGGTGCAGCTTCAAGTTCCGCGAGATAAGAGAAGTTTGAAGGAAGATTTCCATATGCTAAGACAGCCATATCATCAAGCCTCAACCTATCAATACTCTTCCCATTTGCATAATCTAGTGAGAAATACGCACCCATATTCAATGCATTATTTATCTTGTATCCATGCCCCAGTTCATATTTATCTGCAAATAAATAACTAGCAAAAAACATAACAAAGATAACCAAGTATTTCATAAAACAACCTATTATAAAAAATTATTTACAATTATACTCTTCTAATTCAAAAAATGACTTAAAGGAGTAAACTACAAGTTAATGAGTCTATTTACTCACAAGTTTTATCTTTTATCAATCAATTTCAAACTAATGAGCTTAGTTGAGTTGAAGAAGTTCAAAGAAGAGTTTTCAAGGCAGAAGAAAATGCCAATTATACCTCAATTGATAAATTCTTTTCAGATATGGATAAACCCAAATCAATCCATAGTATAAATTCTACCATGCTATTTCGCTTGTTGTCTAATTTGGTATGGATTTATTAGGGATCAGATAAACATTTTACATAATAAGTACTAAAACAGTATATTTTTGATGTAATATCTGTAATAATAGTAAAATAACTAAAGAGCAATAAGTAAATTGTATAAATATTATATACCTCTAATAAATCCCTAAATACAGTTGTTTTTTAAATAAATAGTAAAATATTCATATATTAGTTAGTAAAATAATGATACTATGTTATATAAGTAAATATATAAATAAGAGAAGTTAAAATTATGGTATTAAAAATAGTAGAACCCAAGTTTGGTAGTAATTTATTAACATTAATTATGGAATTAGATTTTTTAAGGAAAAAAACACTTGGTGGTAGTACTCATCCAACTATATTCTTTCAACTCAAAGATATTTTTCATATTCTTGAAAGTGTTGGTTCTGCAAGAATAGAAGGGAATAGAACTACCGTTGCTGAGTATGTTGAGTCACAACTTCATGAAGACTCAGACACTGATGAAATTAAACAAATTCAAAATATTGAAGAAGCACTAACATATATAGAAGACAATATTAATGACTCTCAAATAGATAAAAGATTTATTCAAGATTTACATTCATTGGTTGTAAAAGATTTATCAACAAATAATGGTGCAGAAGGAGACAAAACTCCAGGCTCTTATAGAACACATGATGTCCGAATTACACAATCAGCGCATATTCTTCCAGAACACTTTAAAGTAAATGAGCATATGGATGAATTAATTAAATTTATTAACCAAGATGATTTACCACAGTTTGATTTATTAAAGATAGCTGTTGCACACCACAGGTTTGTTTGGATACATCCATTTGGAAATGGAAACGGTAGAACTGTTAGACTACTTACATATGCCATGTTGGCTAAGGCTGGATTTAAAGTGCATGAAGGAAGATTGATAAATCCAGGTGCTGTATTTTTTATGGACAGGGAAAGATATAGTCGTAATTTATCATCAACTGATAGTGGTACAGATGAAGCGATTCTTGCATGGTGTGAGTATGTATTACAAGGCTTAAAAGAAGAAATTGAGAAGGTGGATCTCTTAACGAATCACGAATATCTAAAAAACAATATTTTAAACCCTTCTTTTAAATGTGCATATGATAGAGGAAATATAACAGAAAATGAGTATAAAGTATTGGTTAAAGCAGCTGATGTTATTCAATTGAAAAATTCTGATGTTATGTCCGCAACAGGGATTACAAATACCTCACAAGCAAGTCATTTAATTAAGAAAATGAAATCTAAAGATTTATTATTATCAGAAAAAGAAAATGGTCGTACATATATTATAAAATTCAAAAATTCTTTTCTTTTTAGATGTGTGCTAGGTGTTCTAAAAAAAGAAGGCTTTGTTGCTGAAAATGACATTTAAAGAATACATAAGTGTCTATTTATGGTGGACAGCACCAATTCTATATATGCTTAGAAGTCCTTTCTCATGGGATATTTATATGTCACTTTTAAAAAAAGGTAACATATAGGTAACACGCTACTCTTTATTTACAAGATTATTACACTGTTCTTTGAACTTTGGTAGTCCGTTTCTTATGATCCATTCAACTATAGCTAAATTCACACCTTCATAATCATGTGCAATGTATGTACGCACATCATACATCCCTTTAATGTCTTTATCATCAAAAGCACTCAAAATATCATCTGCATGAGATTGTTTTAGCTTGTTGAACTGTTCTGCTATTGCTGTTAAGTGCATTAGTATTGCCGGTCTGTCTGTTACATAATCTTCAAGCGCTTGCGTTATGCTGCCAGCATTTTTTACTATCTGTTCTATGTAGTCTATCTTCTCAAGGATGAGATGTACTTTACTGATTGATTCTTTAGACATATATCGCTCTGTCGATGATGAACTTTTTAGCAGTTCTTCCCATCCCTGTACTATCTGCCAAATCAACTTTCACACCTAAAGCGCTGCTCATCTCTTTTTGT
>Ga0256829_1002188_pt1 | contig 14852 bp, 14 predicted proteins | sample 131447metaG_FD_185979 | JGI IMG/M metagenome (GOLD analysis project Ga0256829, IMG submission 185979) | Hydrothermal vent microbial communities from Lau Basin, Pacific Ocean - 131-447 | ecosystem: Environmental > Aquatic > Marine > Hydrothermal vents | place: Pacific Ocean: Lau Basin | collected...
TCGGCCTGCTTGCTACGCTTTAGCAAGGTAGTCCACATGTCCAAGAAGCGCAGGAATTTATTGTTTTTAGAAGAACTCGCCCACACCTTATACCCCTCTTGTTCCAGACGGTCTATTAGCCGGAGAGAATAAGTAGGATTCTTATCCGAGCTGCGCAGGTGATTGCCTATGTAGACGAGGTTTCTTTTTTTCATTCAATACAAATAATAGCGACAAGCCATATATAAAGGCAGGTGCCGCGAGTCTCATGGACGAGTGGTTTATGGTTAGAAACCAAAAGATAAATAAGGCTATCAGGTAAGGATTATGCCGTTGCCTGAACCAATAGAACAATGGAGTTAGAAAAAGAAGCATAAGTGCTGCCAGACCCAATACGCCGTGTTCCGAAAGCAGTCGACTCACCTCGTTGTGAGTAGCCGCTAGGGTTCCCGATTGTTCAAAGCGATATTCTTTGATCTTTCCCACACCAATACCCGTGAGGGGTTTCTCATAAAAGGCCTGAAGCTCGCTACTAATAAGTTCCGAGCGTCCGGTGGTTATATCTTGTTTCAACCGCCCTGCTGCATCGCGATTGGTATATCGGTAATCGATCAACCCTGTAGTTTGAATGGATGTAAATAGCCATGTCAGCATCAATCCAAATACAATGATTCCAACCTTTGGTAATAATCGCGCTCTATTCCTTGAGTTTGATGTCACGTACAGAAAAATCAAAAAGAATACTGCACAGGCTCCGGCCGTTATTACTCCTCCTCTAGAAAAGGTAACAATAGCCCTGTAACTCATAAAAAAGAGGATGACCAAATCAATAATATTTACCAATCGATCTCGGATGGTAAAAAGTCGTGTAATGAGAATGAACATCCCTAAACCAAGAATGGTCGCCACCTGATTTGGACCAAATCCACCGGAGGTCTGAAAATTGGACTCCGTTCCATTGAGCGCATCTCTAATATTTGGCGTATACAAAAACAAATAAACCATAGTCGTAACTATAGGCAGCAGCATGACCAAGAATATTCGTCTTAGCTCTTCTGCGCTCACTCTTCTGTAATACATATATATAGCAGCAATCCCCAAACAAAAAGGCCCGCTTAAATTGAATATAATGGCCGTTCTAAAATTGGACTCATAATTCAAATTAATGGCGGAGAACAAAATACCTGGAACTAAAATGAAGAGGTACACCCAATAAGGAATTGACCTCAGCGAAGTGCCGCGATAAAACATACCCACCAACAAAAAAAAGATAACAGCGTACTTTCCGGTTTCATAAAGTAGTGCTCCACCTGTCATCCTAAAAAATACTTCGGCACCAGTAAAATATGCCGCTGCATAGAGCACCTCGTTGTTCTTGTTGCCCTTAGCCAACACATAAAAAGTGAAAATGGTAAAACTACCTATCAGAAAAACCGTAGAACTAGCCCTCAGAAAGTAAACGGCAAAAGCCATCCCAATATGTAGCAACAGCAATTGCACATAGGTGATCTTCCGTATGGGTTTTGTTCCTTTAGCCATATAGCTCGAGCAATTTAGGAATTATAGCCTGCATAGAATAATCAGCTAAGACTCTATTCCGCAAAGCTTTAGCCTTTTTTGCAGTCTCAAGCGGATTATCCAGAGCAGTTAATATTGCAGTAGCTAAGGCAGTTGAATCCTCCGCTGGCGCGAGAAACCCGTCAGTTTGTATCACCTCAGCACATTGCCCAACTCGCGTACAAACTACCGGCAAGCCCATATTGGCATATTCCAATATAGCCATCGGTAAGCCTTCTGAATTGGACGACAACAATCCAATATCACAGGCTTTCATATAAGCCGCGACATTTTGCTTTGAACCGTGATAATGTATAAACTCTTTCTCGTCGGTTTCATCCATAAACAAACGCAACTGCTGATAATACGAGTCATCCCAATGCATCCCAATAAAATGTAAACTTACTTGCGGATAAACTCGTCTTACTTTTTTAACTGCCGCAATGGCGTTGATATGATCTTTTTGGGGTCTTAAATTGGCCATTAGCAATATACGACTCCCTGGAATCCCTGGAAGTTTTGCAGCTTTGATTTGCTGCGGATCTAACTCAGATATTGCATTCTTAAAATACTCTACCCGCTGGCAATGCAAGTTATTTCTTGCCCAGACCGCGAGATTTTGATTTACAGAAAGTATCGCTTTAAAATATTTTGAACACCATTTCAACACTTTTTTTGAGCGTGTTTCCAAGTTTTCGCTTTTTCCGTAGTGGTCGTGCCAAATGAGTTCTACTTCAGTCATTAACACACAAGCCAAAGTTGCAGTAAAAAATGAGCTTGCGTGGGCGTGAATCACAGAGATCTTATGCTTCTTACAATAGCGAATAAGTCGCCACAATGCTAAAGGATCTAAAGCATTTTTCTTGGCTAAATACAAATAGCCCACCTGGTCGTCTAGCTGCTCCTTAAGCGCACCTTCACCCCGGGTTGTACACAAGAATGAAGCTTGTGTATGATCCACTAAGGCGTTGGCATAAGTAACTGCCACACGTTCGGCTCCTCCAGGATTCAAAGTATCTATTAACTGTAAGACCCGCATCAGTTCATGAGTTTATGAATTTCAGTTTTAAAACTGTCCATCGTATAATCTCGAGACCATGACGCTGCATTTTGTGCCATATTGGCAAGTCTTTTGGGTCTACTTAACATAGCTGCTATGGTCTCGCTATCTGTTTCAAAGTCCAACAACATACCACGTTTACCATTGTCTAACATCCAAGGGACACAAGATACTGGACTAGCTAGGGGAATGGCTCCCCAGAACATAGCCTCAGCAATTGCTTTAGGCCATCCCTCAGATTGCGATGGCAAAACAGCAAAATGAGCTTTTTTAAGAGCCTCTTTTACAACCTCACTAGGCTGATTTCCTTGTAAGACCACCTCATTTTTTATATCAAGTCTTTCGATCTGAGTCTCCAGTGCAGAGCGTTGTGCACCCTCGCCGTATATGTCCAAGCTGATATCAATACCCAAATCTCGAAGTTCGCGAATAAGAGATATGGCATAGTCCACACGCTTGTTTACACTTAAAGTACCGAGATACACCATTTTTAATGGCCCTTTGTAATCTCTTTCAATTAATGGTTCTTTATCTTTTTCCCAATAAGTAGCGGTAAAGAAAGCTTTGATATTATAAGATTGATTTGGCCACTTCCCGTACACAAGCACCTGCATGTTTCTGGTTAGCCAGGTATTGGATAAGAGCCATTTTTGTATGCGATAGCTCAGGGGTTGCTGTGCCTTCGGAGACCAGTTCCCGGCGTATTTGGCTGTTTTTGTTTTAAAGGGAAACAGAAGTTGTATCCAACAACCAAATAGACTCGTGGTACCTGGACATCGCAGATGGATATGATCGGCCCGAGCCATGGCTGTCAATAGTTTTATCTTAGTAATAGGTATACCCCAAAACGCACTTATAATTCCTTTAAAGGAGCCAAAATAAAGTGCTGGCACCGATTTAATCTTAATATCCTGGCGGACAAAAGCTTTAGTGAGTAATTTTTTCGAATACTTAGTTGGCGCAAGTATGGTTACCTCATCGGCTTTTTCAAACCAAAGATCCAACTCAGCAACCATAGGTGCGTAAGCGACCAAATTGTCTTCTTTCTTTAGAATTGGAGCAGAACTGACAACCAATAACTTCATAGGATATAATCGCTTGAGTTGTTATTGCTGATCTTTACTGCAGGAACCCCGGCTACCGTTGTTCCGGCTTCCACAGCTTGTGTTACTAGCGAACAAGCGGCTATAACTGAATCATTTCCAATAGCAATATTACCAGCAACTACGGCATTTGCACCAATGTACACACGATCACCAATGGTCGGAACTCCACGAGAGTCGCCTCTACCACTAACACCTATAGTTACCCCTTGAGAAATATTGCAATCGGCTCCCAGTACCGCATTGGCATTGATAATCACACCCCCAAAATGGCCTATATAACAATAAGGTCCAATGGTTGCACTGTAAGGCAGAGAAATTCCAGCGACAATTTCAATGTATTTTTGCCAGAACAAGCCAAAAAACAAGAGGATCCGTTTTAAAATACCTGGTAATTTTGACCTGTAGATCTTATTGTTTATCCGATACACACATAATGCCCATAGACCTTGCTGGGTCAATAATAACACCAAAGAACTCTTTCTAGAATACCTTTTGTATTTCTTTATATCGGTTGCAAATCTGCCCATACTATTGAATTAAAGAACGGTAAAAGGCTACATTCTGCTCCCTTACCTTTTCCAGGTCGAATTTTGACTTAACTTTTTTGCGAGCGCGTTTACCCATTGCCCCGGCGGCATCTGGATTGTTTAATACCCATTCGATCTTGGAGGCAATATCTGCAGGATCATAGACATCTGCTAACAGGCCATCCTGTTCGTGGTCAATGGTTTCTGGCCCAGGCCCATACTTGGAAAAGATCACTGGTTTTTCGAGCAGCATGGCCTCTAAAGATACCAATCCTTGAGTTTCCATGTGCGAAGGAAAAACACAGACCGCAGCACTTGCATAAGCTTTATCGAGCTTGGGGCGCGACACGGGCCCCATAAATCGCACATGCTCAAAGTGGTCTTTAGATAATTCTGATCGAAGCGATTGCTCATATGATCTGCCATCGGGGTAGAACCACTCTCTTCCGTAAAGTTCCAAGATCAAACTTGGTCGTTTTTCTCTTGCTAGTTTAAAGGCCTGAATAAGTTGCCGTACCCCCTTTTTCTCGCAAATGGTTCCCGCAAACAAGATTAAATTCTGATCGACTTCAACTTTAGGAATAGCAACATCGGTCTGTATCGGATTAGGGATGACAGAAACGGCTGCGGTGTGATAACTGAGATATTTTCCAGTATGGTTTAAAACGTATTTGGTGCCCGCTATAAAAGCATCTGCCTTTTTAAAAGAACGTTTTTCCAACGCGCCACGTCGCCAATTGATTCCCCGGTTCTCAGCCTCCGCAAAAAAGTGATGACCACCGTGAAGTCGAATAACCTTTTTGGCTGCCAAGCGAGAATTGATAAAGGCCAAGCCAAGTTCTGAAGCCTCAACTATGGCAATAGGATCTTTTTGGTCTAATTCCCTGAGCTTTTTATTTATTGCAAAGGCATTATAAATAAAATTTGGCCCAGGTAAGGGATTCTTCTTCAAACGAAAAAGCACAACACCTTGATCGTTCAATACTTCCTCTTGAGACTTTACTCCCGGCCCAACAATACTAACCTTGTGTCCCTTGGTAACAAGGGAGCGTCCTAAGGTCTGCAAAAAAGTGCCTATGCCACCAGATGACCAAAGCGGATATTCGTGAGAAAGAAATACTATATGCATCACAAGAGTAGTTTTCTTATTTTTTCTGAGGCCTGATTCGGGTCTTTGACCACTTCCTGAAACCAATCGTTTATAGTGGTCTTTTCGCCCAATAGAACCTTTTTCAACAGGGAATTGACCTCATTTTTATTGCTCAACCACAAAACAGCACTGGAATTGGGCATGCTTCTAAAGTGTTGGTATTGGTAAACTGTATTCACAGACCAAGAGCTGGCTTCTGGAACATCGTAATTAATGAAAATACAAGGCTTGCCGAACATCCCAAAATCGAAAGCCATGGTAGAACCTACATTGACTACCACATCAGCATAAAAAGCAGTACTAACAAGTAAATCAATGTCTTCTGAAGCTGGGTATATGGTGGTCCATACTTTGCTATTGAAATTCCATATCGGCGGGGCTTCTTTGATAAGTTCCGGAAAACGCTTCACAACGGCCTGGAAACGCCCCGATACATCAACAGGGCAACGTCTAAAGAGAATTTGAAATTCGTCTTTATAAGGGCCATCTAAGATCTCTTGGGCAATATCATTCAAATATTGAGGGTCATACGGAGAGGTGCGAACATCGTCTCCGGAGAAACATAGGATACGCTTTTTAGGGTCTAGATCATACTTGGCATAAAACTCATCCTTTGGAATTAGATGTTTCTCGTGCTCATAGAACTCAAATTGCGGCGTGCCCGTTACCACAAGTTTTTCTGAGTCGATCTCCGGATAGAAAAGCTGCATTTCTGCAAACATATGGTCCGACCAAAGCAAATATTGATCTGCTCGCAAGGCTAGTCGCGCCTTGGGTAAATTATCCCAAGAATAGATCACGGTTACGGTTCGAATACCCAGATCACGGGCAGCCATAAAGATTCCTGGAGCACTCAAAGCTCGCTGATGGGTACAAAAAAGTATGTCCGGGCGATGTTGTTCTAAAAGTGACCTGCACTCACCGTAAAAAGGGTTCTTTCTCAGGGCTTTATCATATCTAGATTCCAATCGCAAAATAGCCTTGTAATTGGTGTAGAAGCGAGCTGTAAAAATAACGGCTGCATAAAACACTTTGAGTTTTAACGACTTTGGTCGTTTACCCCAAAATTTTAAAATGGTAGGATTCGAGCTGATCTTGGCGTTGTGAATTAAACGAGCTCTATGGATCAGTTCTCGCAGAAACTTCTCCCTAAAACTTTCTTTGTACTTGGGAATTTGTTGCTGGTACTCCGCCGGAAAATGTTTAGATATTTCGGTTAAGGTTTCTTTGTCAAAACTATGCAAGAGACCTCGTTTAATACCCTCGCCCTTAAACAATCTTGTGTAGAGATAGTTTTTTATTCCTGTGCCGTCAGGCACTAAAACAAGTATGTTCTTTTTATGCTCCAATCCAAGCCAATTTAATAAACATATTATAGCTACCGTAAACGCAAAGTAGCACGATTAATCCTTGATTGAGTTGCTTCCAGAAGGAAGGTATATTCCCTTTCATCAACTGACGGTCAAAGTAGAATAAAGAACCAATTGCCAAGGGGGCGAGCCAACGCAACTCCACAAAAGAAATGATGATCAACGCAAAAACCGAGATGGTTCCCAGTAATGCCAACGGTATATAATTGACAGCAGCGAGACTGCGCTTCTTCCATAACTCAATAAGAGCAAACCCTAAGATCAAAAAGTAGATCAGACCAACAGAGCGGGTTGTATATTGAAAGACATAAATAAAGTCTTTTACAAATTCCTTAATGGTAAATGCGGGGTCCTGGAGCATGGCTTCTGATACAGTCCTAGGGAGCGCGTTTTCACCATATTTTGCCAAATAAGCATCTGTCTGTTCCCAAGACGGATGGTTATAGTTGGACAAGGCTCCTTGATTTACCATAAGCTGCGCTAGATACTGACGTTGTGGCCAGCTAGCAACGGTTCCTGTAGGCGGTAACTTCTGATCGTAAGCAAGCTTTCCGTTCTCTTTTAAGGACGGGTAATTCAAAGCCAATAGTAAGGCTACTAAAGCCACAGCCCAGTACAATTTCTTTTTGTGCCTTCGCAAAGAATCTCGGACATACCATAAGGCCAGAAGACAGGCTGGCAAATAGACAAGGATCAACTCCCGCGTAAATACGGCGCTAATCATAGCGACCAATAAAAGAAGAGGACTTGCGTTTGCCTCGGCATCCTTGATTCGGGAGGTCTCAACAAAAACAACAGCTAAACAACAGGTGAAAAACGCGTCATTAGTACCTAAATAGAAGTACCCATAACTGCTGATGTAAAACAAGAGCAATCCAAAAAAATTTGAACTCAGCAGGACTCGTCTTCGATAGAAATAGTAAGCCAGAGCAAATAACATTACAAGATTGGTCACTCGCAGTGCAAGTCCTGTAGATAAGATCGAGTTAAAGGGATAGCTCAAGATCATATAGGGAATAGAAACTCCTTTTGCGACAGCGCTGTAATAGCCTTGCTCTTCTAAAAGCTGCAAATCCGCAATGAACTGAGACTCATCGCCCAGGCCAAATGGCTTGCTTAGAAAGTAAAAGGCGGCCAATAGTCCGTAAATTAAGACAGACCCACGAAAAGTATATTCAATAAGTTTATTGTATCCCATCAAACTGTTTGACTTGCTGGATGATGTAATCCACATCTAAACCATAATACAACGGAAGGCGTAACAAACACGCCGTATATAAATCAGAATTTTCAAGAGGTTCTCCATGATAAAGATCCTTGAAAAAAGCGCTCCTATGTAAGCTTTGGTAATGAAAAACAGCCAAAATATCTCTATTCTTTAAGTGACTAATCAATGCTGCTCTCTGTTCTTGACTCTGGCAGACCAAATAAAACATGTGAGCATTGTTGACTGCGTAATCTGGTAGCTTGGGCAATTTTATTCCTAAAGAATCTGCCCAAGACTGCAGCTGATCGTGATAGGCTCTCCAAATGCGTTTGCGTTCTTGTTGAATCTTATCTAGTTGCTCGAGCTGTGCCCACAAATAGGCCGCATTCAATTCGCTCGGTAAAAAGGAAGAGCCTACATCTACCCAACCATACTTGTCTACCTCTCCTCTAAAAAAAGCACTTCTGTTGGTACCCTTTTCCCAAATGATCTCCGAGCGTTTGAGAAACCGGTCATCATTGATCACCAACAAACCACCTTCTCCACACTGCAAATTCTTGGTCTCGTGAAAGGAAAAGGCTCCTAAATGGCCAATTCCCCCTAAATATCTACCCTTATAGGTACTAGCAATAGCCTGAGCCGCGTCTTCGACTACAAAAATTCCATGGGCATCTGCCAATTCCATAATGTGGTCCATATCACAAGCGACGCCAGCGTAGTGAACCACCACAATGGCTTTTGTCTTAGGGGTAATGAGTTCTTTGATCTTAGCCGCGTCGATATTTGGATGCTCTGACTGACTATCTGCAAATACAACCTCAGCCCCACGCAATACAAATGCATTGGCTGTTGAAACAAAAGTAAAAGAAGGAACGATGACTTGGTCTCCTGGCTGAATATCCAATAAAATCGCTGCCATCTCTAGCGCATCGGTGCAGCTAGTGGTCAACAAGGTCTTTTTAAACCCATATTGAGACTCAAAATAGGATTGACACTTTTTCGTATAGTGACCGTTTCCGGAGATCTTCCCTTTAGAGACAGCATCTTCGATATAATGCAGTTCCTTACCAGATAAATAGGGTTTGTTGAAAGGATACTTCATTATTTGAATCTGCAGCGAAATTTATTGCCTAACGAAAAATCATCGCCCTGCTCGGTTTTTAATACTTCTAGGAGTAATAGACCTTCTCCACAGACAACTACTGGCTTATCTTCTTGCTTAAAAATTAATTTACCAGGAGTTCTATTGGCAATGGAAACATCGGGGAGCGCTCTAACTGAATCTACTCGCAATTGCTGCTGACCCAATCTGCACTTTGCCCCATTATAAGGTTTGCCCACGGCATTGACATGCCTCTCGATCTGTTCGGCTGTTTGCGTCCAGTCTATAAAATAATCTTCATCATCGCGCCAAAGACTGTAGGTGGCTTTGGTTTCATCTTGATTTTGAGGTGTCAATGCTCCCTGTTTTATTTTATAGCATAGTGCCGCAACGATCTCCTTGTAGCAAGCTGCTATCTTTATAATAGCATCGGCTATTTTTAAAGGGTATTGAACCCCAATGGCTTGTTGCAGTACTATTGGTCCTTGATCGTAGGAATCTGTGCCTAACAAGGCGGTTACTCCTATTTCTTCATCACCATTAATCAAGGCAGTCACCAAAGGGTTAAACCCGCGATATTTAGGAAGCAACGAGTCGTGTAATACGATCAAGGTCTGATTGGCTGTGGGGTAAAGTAAAAAGCGCCAACCCGCGGCAATTAGATAAGAGGAATTACTAATGGTGTCTTTATCTAAAGTGTAGGTGTAGCCCTTTGCCTCACAATAATTTATTATTTCCTCAGAATGATCTGCTGTTATATGGGTATCTCGTCCAATAACCACTAGGTCAAGGCCGGCTGATTCTTGCTCCATACCTTGCAATGCAGTGAGTCCTTTTTGTCCTGAGATATATAGCGTAAATGTCATATTTCCTCTTTAACGATATAGGTCGGGCGGTCTTTCACGTTTTCGAATATCTTTCCAATATAAAGTCCAGAAACACCTAGAACAAGTATTAAGATTCCCGACAAGAACCAGATACTTAACAACAGTGAAGTGTATCCTTCTACTACAATATCTCCTTTAATCCATCGAATCAAAATCCAAATTGCAAACGCCGATGACAGAATTACCATCAAAACACCTAGTTTAATGGCCAATCGCAAGGGTTTGTCAGAATATGACAATATAATATCCAAGGCTAAGTTTGTTCGTTTCTTCCAATTATAAGCCGAACTCCCCGATTCACGACTTGCATGATTTACAGCGATCGAGGTCGAATGAAACCCAACCCACTTAACCATAGAAGGGAAATATCTATTCTTCTCTGGTAAGTCCACTATGGCAGCGACAACCTTTCTATTGTATATCCCATAGTTCGCGACACTTCCGTCGTATTTAGCTCCGGACAAATAAGAAAGCAGTTTATAGAACCAAAGTGAAAATCTTTTTTTGAGCCACGAGTCTTTTCTTTTCTGACGTTGAGCCAACACAATGTCATAACCTCTTAAAGCCTCCTTATAAAGCTTTGTGATTTCTTCTGGCACATCTTGTAGATCGGCATCCATAACGACAACCCAGTCGCCATTGGAATGCGCTAGACCTGCAGAGATCGCGTAATGCTGACCAAAATTCTTACTCAGATTCAACCCTCGGACCTCCGGGTGTTTGGCCGCGAGTGATTTGATTATTTCCCAAGAATTGTCTGGACTGGCGTCGTTCACAAAAATCAATTCCGGCTGGGCATTCAATTGCTTCATAACTTCGAGCAAACGCTGACAGAGCTCTTCCAACATAGCCTCATTGCGATATACCGGTAATACTACACTTATCTTTATGTCTTGATTCATGCCTCGCTTGCTTTTAACCATTGCTCTGCCCTTTCCCAATCTTCCAGGGTATCTAAATTAATTGCAGATTCCGAAGGGTGGACAACATAAGAAAGTGCTTCTCCGTAAAAGGAGTTCGAATCTTGCAAAACAGTGTTTGCAGTTATATAAATGGCGCCATCTCTAACATAGCAAGGAGGTAATTCTTGTCTTCGTTTGATAATCTTGCTATCACCAGTTGCTATGCGGAGTCCCTTTTCTGTGGGCATAAATACCCAATGGGGATTGTATTGATGCGGAACTTCTATAACAGAAATTAAAGAATCTGCTCCATCATCAATATACTTTTTTACTGCTGAGTCTATCTGTGTAGAGGTCCTAAAGGGTGTGGTGAGTTGCAACAGACAAACAGCGTCGTAATGGTAACCCTGCGAAGCTAGCGTATCTAATGCGTGATTCACTACTTCTAAAGATCCTGACTGATCTGTAGCCAACTCCTTGGGACGTTTAAATGGAACCCACAATCCTAAGCCCTTGGCCATATCCATGAGCTGCTCATCTTCTGAGCTAAAAACAACATCGGTGAGCATTTGAGCCTCTTGCGCTGCTGCTGCGGTATAGGCCATAAGCGGCTTATCGCCCAGCATTTTGCTGTTCTTTGCTGGTATTCCCTTTGAACCTCCTCGCGCCGGTATGAGACCTAGGATCCGCATTAATAGGTTATTGTTTTGTGAAAACGCAGCGGTAAGGTGGCCAATATTTCGGCAATTCGCTGCCCGCTTTGGCCATCACCATAAACCTTACTTTGACTATTCTTTGGGTTCTCTAACTGATCAGAAATAGCCTTTTGAATTTCTGCTGCTTTATAGGAAACATCGATAACATTTTCGCCGCGAAGCCTTCTGTTTTGGCGTGTTCCTATATTTACTACCGGCACTCCTAAAAAGGCACATTCGCGAATCCCTACACTACTATTACCTATCAAGCATTTACTGTTGACCAATAACTTCAGAAAATCATTGGGTTCCATATTCTTAAAAAAGCGAATATGATCTGGATTGTGTTTTTCCCGATACGATCGAATACCTCTAGAGGTTCCGTCAGCTCCCGAATCTACATTGGGCCAAAACCAAAAGGTAGGCACTTTTAACTGGTCTATGACCTCTAAAGTAGTAGTGATATCTTGTTTCGCTTGCTGATATTCCGTGGTCACCGGATGCTGCATGACAACGATATAATCCGAATTGTGATCTATCTGCCCGCCGACTCCTCCGTATCGCGCTATAGGGTTGAAATCCAAAGCTGGAGTTTCGAGTACATTTTTAGCAATGTCAATTGAAGGACAACCTGTATTGAAAACATAGTCTGGATCCTCGCCCATTTTAATCACGCGGTTTCGCGCATCTTCTGAGGTCACAAAGTGAATGTCTGCAAGTTTGGTATTGGCATGTCGCACTTTTTCATCTATGTTTCCAGTTACCTCCCCTCCTTGTAAATGAATCAAGGGTATGTTTTGGTATGCTGCCGCAATAGAGGTCGCTATAGTTTCAAAACGATCGGCAATAGTTAATACAGCGTCTGGTTGCAGATTGTAAAAAACATTGGCCAATTCCATGACACCGAGCCCTGTGGTCTTGGCCATTGCAGTCTTATTTTCACCTTCTAAGACCATAAAGACCTTTTCATCTATTGAGAAACCGTCTTTTTCAATGAAATTGACAGCATTTCCATAGCGATCTAACAAAGCAGAACCTGCTACAACTAATTGCAAGGTCAAATCAGGATGTGCCTTTACCGCCTGCAAAACTGTCTTAACCCGACTGTAAGATGGTCGAGCTGTGATTACCGCACAAATCTTTCGTGGTGCTGAACTCATAGGGAAATGTCGTTTTCGGTTAAAAAGTCCCAAGCTTTAAGGTCCTTTTTTAGGGCTTTGCCCAATACAAACTCAAAATCAGCAGCATCAACACCAAAATTCTTAGGTTTTTTAGCCTCCAAGTCGTTAAAGGTCAGTACATGCCCTGCTGCCAGATCCTTATTTACGGCAAGCGATTTTTCAAATATCGATTTCAACGATCCGAAAGCACTATTATCGCTTTTATTTACAGGTTGCTTTAAAGCTGCATGTACGCTATTTACCCCTGTAACCAAATCTTTTACCTCGTTTATGGTTAAAGAGGAACTGCTATCGGGGCCAAATTGAGCCCTATCAAAAACCACATGAAACTCCAAGATTTCTGCACCTAGAGCTGCAGCTGCTATTGCTGTAGAAACTTTTGCTGAGTGATCAGAGAACCCAACAGGCACTCCATAGCGATCCTTAAGCTCTTGAATTACGTTAAATCCATATTGCTCAGGGGCTGTAGGATAACTGGTAGTACATTGTAATACAGAAAACGGAACCTCTCTTTCTTTTAAAAATGCCACTGTTTTATCCAGTTCTGAATAATTACTCATTCCACTAGAGATGATCACTGGTTTTCCGGTCTGCGCTATCTTTTCTAACAAGAGAAAATTATTAACCTCGCCACTTCCGACTTTGTAAACATCTACCTTAGCCTCTTCTAATACAGCTACAGCCGCGTTGCTAAAGGGACTGCTTATAAATTGCAAGCCAAGCTCTCGACAATGATCACCAATAGCTTGCCATTGTTCTGGTGTAAACTCCATGCGCTTCCAATAGTCGTAGCGCGTTTTATCTTGGCTGCTGAATTTAATCCGAAACGGCTCGTGGATAGAACTTTCTGCGTGTGCAATATGCGTTTGGAACTTAACTGCAGTGACTCCTGTTTGAGCCAATGCGTCGATATAGGCATGAACTGCACCAAGACTTCCATCGTGGGCTTGTCCTATTTCGGCAATAGTAGTGATCAAGGCAGTTGTTTAGTTTGAGTTGTACTCAAATTTAACCATAAATTACCAACTGAACCCTATTGATTTCTTTTTCTGTCAACAAGGAAATCAACTATTTCTACAAGAGATGATTATTCTCTTCTTTTAGATCTATTAATCGAAAATTGACGAGCTATTGCTAAAGTCTTTGGTGAACAAATGACGGTGTTGCTCGAGCTTTTCGGCATCAAAATCCCACCATGCCAATTCTTGTATCTCTGCGATGATCTGATCGGAAAATCGTTGCCCGATCTGCCTTGCAGGTACACCACCAACAATAGTAAAAGGCGCGACGTCTTTGGTAACCACTGCTCCACTGGCAATTATAGCACCATTGCCAATATTTACATTACCAACAATCAGTGCATTGTGACCCACCCAAACATCATGACCAATTCTGATTTTTTTGATCTCTTTAAGATCTTTCAAGTCTCCGTCAAAAAGGTTTTCATTGATGTAGGTGGTTAAATGACTAGTTGGATGATTTGTGCTGTGAATAGCTACATCTGCACCCAATTGACAATAATTGCCAATTTCGATATCACCGTGGAGAAAATTGTTATAACCTAGTGTAGTGGCATAACCCAGTTTAACGCGACCTGAGAAATTACAGCGGTCTGGAACTTTGTTCTTTCCTTTGAATTCAACATTTTGAAGACCTCTGGAATATCCGCTCAGCACTACCTTGTCAGAAGCCTCGACAGTGTTGAGAAAATAGTATAGAACGCGTCTGACAAATAATCTAAATGGCTTCAAAAGGCATGGCTTTACACTTTCAAACTTATGGATTTTCGTGCAGCATTAATAATAATTTCTGTGGAAAGAGGGTCTTAGTATCGGTTTGCTCCTTCTTTTAAACCCAAAAATCGAAACCAAGTTGCTCTGAAGTATTTGCTAAGCAAAAGGCGAATGACCATCTTTTTAAGTCCAAAGGGAATCAAAGACCAACGACGTATAGGCAGCGGAGCTATGGCATCTACCTTAGTTGGCTTTATACCGTCCAATTCAGATTCCATCCACTCCAGCGGAGTGTTTCCCATATGATAAGCAAAATTCTGTGTGGTTGCCAAACGCCACAATTTTGACCTTTCTACAGGAATATCTAGATAATCTCTATCTGCCTCTGGGGCATAA
>Ga0256829_1002189_pt1 | contig 14849 bp, 12 predicted proteins | sample 131447metaG_FD_185979 | JGI IMG/M metagenome (GOLD analysis project Ga0256829, IMG submission 185979) | Hydrothermal vent microbial communities from Lau Basin, Pacific Ocean - 131-447 | ecosystem: Environmental > Aquatic > Marine > Hydrothermal vents | place: Pacific Ocean: Lau Basin | collected...
ATTCCAACAATTCCTATGACAACCGCTATCAAAAATGGTTTATGAAGTCTGCTTTTTTTATACAATTCAATAGAGAGCACCACAAAAAGAGCAGTCAAAGAGAACTCTATGCCTTTATAGTTAAACGGCAGGATATTACCCAAAATTGCTCCTATTACACTGCCTATAATCCAGTAACTCTGATTTAATGCTGTGATGGTAAGATATACCTTCTCCCTATTTTTTTCCGCTATATTGCTTGTTTTCAGAAGTGCAAAAGTCTCATCAGTCAAACCAAATATAAGATAGTTTTTCTTCCAAGAAAAGTTCTTAAAACTACTTATCATGGAGAGTCCATAAAATGTATGCCTAAGATTTAGTAAAAATGTAGCGATTCCAATCTCAAGTATAGTTGCCTGTGACGCAAAAAGGGTTAATGCTAGAAATTGCCCACTTCCTGCAAATATAAAAGTTGACATGAAAAAGGCATAATACCAAGGTATCATCATCTTTGAAAGCAAAAGCCCAAATGCCATGCCTAAAGGGATATATCCCATCAAAACAGGTATTGTGAGCTTAAAAACAGATAGAAATTTCATCTATTTTTTATGTATTTATCAAGGTATTTTTTTGTAGTATCTTGAGAGTTTACTTTTTTTTCTGCATGCTGAGGTTTTTGCATATTTATGGGCTTTGCATCGCTATAATATATGTGGTTTATTAGTGCTAATATCACTACAACCAAAACAAAAGGCAAAAGAATCAACATAAAAATTTATCGTTTAAGTGCATTTACAGTTTGGAGCATTTGATCACTTGTTGTGATAGCTTTAGAGTTTGCCTCATATGCTCTTTGTCCTGTTATTAAATCTGTCATCTCTTCAACCAACTGAACATTGCTCATCTCTACAAAATTCTGTCTTATCTCGCCTAGTCCATTTAAACCTGGAGTACCTGTGGTAGCAATTCCTGAAGCTGTTGTATCTATAAGGTTATTGTTTCCTAGCGAATGGAGACCTGCTGGATTCACAAAATTTGCAATCTCAATTTGTCCTATTTGATTCAATGCTGTCTGACCAGCCTGTAAAACTGAAACAGTTCCATCAGTTCCTACTGAAATCTGAGTAGCATCTGCAGGTATAACTATATTTGGTACCAATTTGAATCCATCACTATTTACAACATTTCCATCTCTATCTAACTTAAAAGAGCCATTTCTTGTATATGCTGTTGTACCATCTGGAAGTGCAACTTGAAAAAAACCGTGTCCTGTTATAGCCATATCAAGTGGATTACCAGTCTCTTTAAAATTTCCTTGCGTAAACTGTTTTGCAATAGCCGTTGGTCTGACGCCAAGTCCAGTCTCTATGCCAGTTGGAGATACAGTAGTGCTACTTGTCGAAGTACCAGCATATCTCATGGCTTGATACATCAAATCCGCGAACTCTGCTCTTTGTTTTTTATAACCTATTGTATTTACATTTGCAATATTATTTGATGTTGTATCTATCTGTTTTTGCTGTGCTATCATGCCAGTTGCTGCCGTATATAATGAACTTACCATCTATCTTCCTTTTATGCTCTAACTGATGCGAGCTTTCTTATCGCATCTATATTTAAATCATTCATATGAGAACTCATCACTCTTTGGTACATCTCTACAATTCTATTTGCCTCAATCAATCCTACCATTTGAGAAACAGGATTTACATTGCTTGTTTCCAAAAATCCTTGAGCTACAATATCTTGGCTTTTTGATTGTTGTAAAGCACTTATATCTGGATATTTAAAAAGATTGTTACCCTCCTTTGTAAGACTTTTAATATCATTTGTTGTTGCGATAAATATCGCTCCTGAGCTATCTCCATTTAGGTATATATCTCCACTTTTACCGACTGTAAAATTTGTATTTGGTGGAATTTTGATAAATTTTGAATTAGCAAAATAATCAGCCGGCAAAACAGGATACCCCTCTTTTGTACTTAAAACTCCATCACCATTTATAACAAATGAGCCATCTTGTGTGAGTCTTATACCGTTTGGCGTCTTTACCATAAAAAATGCGTCTGCACTCTTTAGTGCAAAATCAAGACTGTTTCCGCTATTTTTCATACCGCCTTGGGTAAATTTTGTATATTGCTCAACAATCTGAGGAACTCCATCTACACTAGAATTTAAAAACTTTGCACCCTCTTTTGTATTATTGGCTATGGGCATATTGTCCTGAGCATCTTTAAAAATCCTCTTAAAATCTCCAACAACAACATCATCTTTTTTAAAAGCTGTTGTGTTTAAATTTGCAAGATTATTTGATATGACATCAAGCCTGTTAAACTGTGTGACCATAGCACCCGTAACATCATAATATCCACTTTGCACGAAATACCGCCTTGTATTTATCTAAGTATCTTAAAGTAAAGCAATATATGTTCCAACTATTTTTCTACTCCTTTTAACATTCTTTTAAATATATTTGGGTATAATCCATTCCTTAAACTGACCTTGCACACTATAACGCACTCATAGTAGTTTTAGTGGTGTTTGAGTATGAGGCACTCTTTTGAGTCATAGCCATAGCTATGGCGATAAAAGAGTAACGAAATAATCAAATATCAATAAAGCTATATTTTAGGATAAAATGAGAAAGTGCTTACTGCTTCGTTAGTTAACTTCCACCATAGCTTCGGCTATGCTAAAAGTTAACTGCCTCGCATTAAACATTTTCTCACTTTACTATGAGTGCGTTATAGTGTGCAAGGTCAGTTTTACTACACCAATAACAAGGGGCTACAACGCATGTCCACCAAAGAAATTTATATCCAATTAGAAAATCTATTTAAAGAGAATGAAAAAGGTCATGTTACATATGAAAAAGTGATGGATGTTTTTCCAAAACAACCTACTGCCTCAAATGCTAAAAAAGTTATTGCTCTTCTAAAAAAATATAAAGTTTCTTTAGTAAGTTCAGCTGAAATAGCAAAATTAAGAAACAAACAAGAAGCGCAAAAGAGAGAAGAAGAGAGACAAAAGCTACAAGATGAAGCACTAGAAGAAGAGTTCGACTTAGCGAGCGAAAAAGAGCTACTAGAGTGGTCAAGAAGTGATAGTCCTGTTAGAATGTACCTAAGAGAGATGGGGCAAATTTCTCTACTGACCAAAGAAGAAGAGATAGACATCAGCAAAAAGATAGAGTTTGGTGAAGATATAATCATAGATGCCTTCTGTTCTGTTCCATATTTGATAGATTTTATCATTGACTATAAAGAGGCTCTAATAAACAGAGAGAGAAGAGTAAAAGAGCTTTTTAGAAGCTTTGAAGACGATAATGACGATGATGATGATGACGACGATAGTGCAAAAACCAAAAAAGTAAACAAAAAAGATGACAGCAGAACTATGAAAGTTCTAGAGAGTTTTAAAATGCTTGAAAAAGCCAAAAAAGATTGGATGAAAACTCTTCAAAAGGAGCCTGTTGACTTAGATAACCCAGAAAAAAAGATGGCATATGATTTGACACTTGCCTACAAAAAGAAGATTTTAAAAGAAAAATTGATGGATTTAGGGCCTACAAGCAAACTCATTAATGAGTTGGTAAAGTCGATAGAAACAGCACTCAAAAGCGATAGTGAATTTGAAAAAGAGTTAAAGAGATATGAGTATATGCTTCCTCTATTTAACGATACTCTTAGAAAAAACCATGAAAAGATACTCTCAAAGATAACAAAAATGAGCAAAGAAGAGGTGACTTTAGAAGTTCCTGAAGCCACTATGGTCTCAACTTATATGAAAATCAAGAAACTTTTTCAAACCAAAGAGGCAAGCAAACAAGGATTTGATTTAGAAGAGGATAGATTAAAAGAGATACTTGAACAGATTAAAAGAGGTAAAAAAATAGCTGATACTTCAAAAACAAGAATGGCGAAATCAAATCTAAGACTTGTGGTATCAATCGCTAAAAGGTACACAAATAGAGGTCTTCCTTTCTTAGACTTAATCCAAGAGGGAAACATAGGATTGATGAAAGCGGTTGATAAATTTGAGTACAAAAAAGGATATAAATTTTCAACCTATGCTACTTGGTGGATAAGACAAGCTATCAGCAGAGCTATAGCTGACCAAGCTAGAACTATCAGGATTCCTATACATATGATTGAAACCATCAACAGAATCAACAAGATAATACGAAAACACCTGCAAGAAAAGGGCAAGGAACCAGATGTTGACACTATCTCACAAGAGGTTGGACTAAGCACGGATAAGGTCAAAAATGTTATCAAAATCACGAAAGAGCCTATAAGTCTTGAAGCTCCTATTGGCAACGAAGAAGATGGTAAATTTGGTGATTTTGTAGAGGACAAATCTAGTGTATCTCCTATGGATTTTATACTTCAGCATGATTTAAAAGACCAGATTGACGATGTTTTAGAGCAACTAAATGACAGAGAAAAAGCTGTAATTAGGATGAGGTTTGGCTTGATGCATGATGAGAGTGATAGAACTCTTGAAGAGATAGGTAAAGAGCTAAGCGTCACACGAGAGAGGGTGAGACAGATAGAGAGTAGTGCTATCAAAAAGTTAAAACATCCAAAAGTTGGTAGAAAACTCAAAAATTATATCGAGAGCTAAAGAGATGAATTTTTGTGAAGCATGGATTGAGTACGACTACAATCCATTTGTTTCATTTGATAAAAATGGCAGAGTCAAATCCATAAACCAAGAGGCTCAATATCTTTTAGGCGAAACAACAACAAAAAATATATTTGACTTGGCTAAAGATTATGCAAATATAACTTACGGTTTTAAAACAACTATTTTTGATATCAGCTTCGGCTCTTTCTCTTTTTATGCCATAACTGTTGGCTACTTAGATGAAAATGAGATAGGCATAAAACTATATAAAAAATCTGCCAAAAAACTCACAACCATAGGCGAATATGGTGAAATAGTCAATATATACTCTTTGTTGGATTTATGTATCAGTGCAGCGAGTGCGAGTTCTCCAAAGACCAAACACACAAAGATATTTGACCCTACTTTTCCAGATGTAAGACTAAAAATTGAAGAGTTCACAAAACTCTTAAACAAAATCTTTCAATCATATTTAAATTCCCCAATAATCAAAACAAAACTAACTCTAAATACTGGTGAATATCTAAAATTTGATGGTAAAAAGTATCCTATCTTTTCCCTGCAAGTAGAAGGCGATAAGAGAGAGAAATCTTTAGAGCAAAGCATAGAAGAGATAGCGATAAACGCAAACTCAATAGTTCAATTTAAAGAGACAAAAACGATTATTAGCTCAGCTCTTATCTCTAATTGAACTAAACATGCTTAATATTGGGACTATACTAAGCCCTGTAAAAAAAGCAAAAGCGTTAAAGAGTCCATGTCTAGTTAGATAAAAAAAAGATAAAATCAAAATACCATATGCTAAAATCCTGATAGGATTTATAGCTCCGCCGATTCCACTTGCAAAACCTTTTATCGTGTATCTAAAGACTCCTGTCTTTTTGGTTTTTTTATCATCATCTTCTTCATCAAAAAGATTATAAGGATCTTCTAATTCATCGCTAGCTTCTCTAAACTCCTCTCCCCCATAACTTTCTACTCTCTTTGCAATAGACTTTTTATAGGCATAAAATGAAGCAAAAACTATAAGCATGGATGATATAAAAGCGGTTTGTGTATTTATCAGCCAATATCCTCCCTTAATAAAGGAGAATAAAACCACGACAAAATCTCCGATAAGATATAGATATGAAATCCTACTCATAATTCCCTTCATCATCATAATCATCATCGTCTTTTTTTGGTTTATAGTTTTTATATCTCACATCATCTTTGAGTTCATCTAGGGATTTCATCTGTTTTTTATATGCTTTATAGATATTTAAAATAGCTCCACTCACTCCCCAAAATACTCCAAGCCAAAGAAGCCAATTTTGGTGAAAATAGTTCTTCATCAAAAGACCAGCTCCAACTCCCAATAAAACCGCCACAACCATAGAGATGCCAAGCGACAACTGCTCAGCACCCTCTATGATAGGTTTGTATTTTGGTTTTTGTTCGTCACTCATGCTATCTCTTTAAAGACTTTAGAAGCGGCTTTGATAGTTTTTTCTATCATCTTGGAGCTTATCTTTGTGCTGATAAAACCTGTTTCAAACTGGCTACATGCAAAATAAAATCCTCTTTTTAACATGCTCTCATGAAACTTGGCAAACATTTTGGTGTCTGATTTTAGGGCATCATCAAAGTTTTTTACCTCATTTTCATTAAAGAAAAATCCAAACATACTTCCTCTCACATTTGTCTGCAGAGTTATACCAACTTTTTTTGCCTCTTTTTTGAAGCCATTCATCAAAGTAGTCGCTCTCTCTTCAAACTCTTCATATATATCTTCATTTTTGATTATCTTCTTTAAAGCTGCCATGCCAGCATGCATAGCTACTGGATTTCCACTAAGAGTGCCTGCTTGATAGACTGGTCCATCTGGACTTAATTGATCCATAATCTCTTCCAGCCCTCCAAAAGCACCAACAGGCATGCCTCCACCGATGACTTTTCCAAAAGTTATCAAATCAGGCTTAACTCCAACCAATCCTGTAGCTCCTTTTAGTGAAGCCCTAAAACCACTCATCACCTCATCAAATATCAACAAAGCTCCATTTGCATCACATAACTCTCTTAACTCTTGCAAAAACTTTATATCTGCAGGAACTAAGCCCATATTTCCAGCGATTGGCTCTATGATGATACAAGCTATATCTTTGGAATTTTCAAAACACTCTTTAACGCTTTGGATATCATTATATTTTGCAAGAAGTGTATGCTTTGTAAAATCAGCAGGAACTCCAGGTGAACTAGGTGTTCCAAAAGTAACAGCTCCACTTCCTGCTTGCACGAGTAGTGAGTCGCTGTGACCATGATAACAGCCTTCAAACTTAATGATATCATCTCGACCCGTATAACCACGAGCCAGCCTGATGGCACTCATAACAGCTTCTGTTCCACTACTTACAAATCTTATCTTATCTATGCCATCAAACAAGGTAGAGATCTTTTTTGCCAATTTAGTCTCGACAGTAGTAGGTGCTCCGAAGCTAAGACCTTTTTTTACTGCCTTTATGACAGCTTTTTGTATATCTTTATCGCAATGCCCAAATATTAACGGTCCCCAGCTTTGAACAAAATCCACATATCTATTGCCATCTATATCTACTAGATATTCCCCCTCACCTTTTTTGATGAAAATTGGAGTTCCTCCAACACTTTTAAATGCTCTTACAGGAGAATCGACACCACCAGGAATTACCTTTTTTGCTTCACTAAAAGCATCTTTACTGTTTTTTATATACATGTTTAGCCACCTTTTTATTTTCAATTTTAGAGAACAACCATGCTCCTAAAGTTAGTACAAGATATATGACACATGTAGAGTATATCTGCCTTATATCACTATTTATTTCATAGTACACTATAAGAGATGCTCCTGTAAATAGACCTACTAAAGATACTATAATTATGGTTAAAGATGAGTTAGTTTTATCTCTTATCTTCAAGTTTGCAAGACCCATTAACCAAGAGACTAGTATAAATGTGATACTCCCAAACTCTAGTATTACTTCTAAATTACCTATCAATATCAATCCAAACGACAGCAAAGCCATAACAATGATGGCAAAAATTGGTATACTATTTTTTCTATTCGCTAAAAAAGCTGGGAAATACCCATCTTCAGCTATCACGGAAACTTGTCTAGAAGAGCCAAACAGAGTTCCGCTTATCGCACTACTTGTAGCTAGAAGTGCCCCAGCTATCACCAAATTTGCTCCCATGTTTCCCATAATCTCTTTTGCACCAGCCGCTAAAGCATACTCTTTATTGTCTGCTATCTCCTTGAATGACATAGATAAAATTGCCCCTAAAGACATAATAACATATATCAAAATCACTAAAACAATAGCGCCATAAATCGCTCTAGGGATATTTAAATCTGGATTTTTCATCTCATTTACAGCATTTATAACCAGTTGAAATCCCTCGTAAGCCACAAAAGTCAAAGAGGAGACGATGAGTATAGAAGAGAGTGTAATGTTATGATTGTTTTTGAAAAGAGTCGGCAATGAGGTATCTGAATGATATATAAGTATGATTGAAATCAATGCTAAAATCACCATTTTAGTATAAACCATCAAATCCTCAACTCTCCCCATGCCCTTTACACTCCACACATTTACAAGCGTAAAAACAAGGATAATACCTCCTGCAATCGCTTTTCTTATCAACTCATCGTTTGCAAAAGAGAAGCTACTGATTGAGTATGAAGAGAATGTATAGGCATAAAGAGCCAGAGTTGATATATATCCGAAAATCACCCACCAGCCTATCAAAGAAGCGGCAAATGGAGTCGATGGAAAAGTTTTTTTATAAAATGAATAAGTCGCCCCCTCATCTTTGAAATAGACACCAAGTTTGACATAGTTGTAAGCAGCCAACATGGCTATGATACCACCAACTGCAATAGCGATAGGAGTATAAGCTCCTACTAAAGAGACGGAGATGCCAAGGACAGTAAATATCCCACCACCGACCATGCCTCCGACTGCAATCGCTATAAGTTCGACAACACCTAATGCTCGCCCTCTTTTTCTATGAATTGACCTGCCTATCTCATTTTTCATCTATAATCTTTTTTATCTCATCTAGCAGTCTTATAGAGGCATCTATCTCCACTTTTCTGATAGCAATGCTCTCTACATTTGCACCTATCGGGATGCCTCTTTGCCTGCCATACTCATAAAGTGAAGCAAATTTCTCTATGGAGGTATTTACAGACTCTTCTAAAATATCCTCTGCATTTTTTAGTCTTTGCTCTAAAGATGGGGCTATATGAACACCCAGCCACTTCATAAATTCAAGTGTTTTTATAGAGCCACATGGTGTGAAAGTAAATATAATCGGCACCAACTTCTTACCGCTTTTTTTTGCTTGCGATGCATAATCATCCAAAAATCTCTTTGCAGCCTCTAGATTATATACTGCTTGAGATATGAAATATTCACAACCATTTTCAATTTTAGAAAATACTCTTAAATGTTCATCTTTTTTAGCGGTATGTCTCTCAGGTATAACGATACCACCTAATATCAAATCATTATATATCTCTTTTTTGAGTCTGTATGCCTCTTTTATGTCTATGGTAGTTTTCGTATGCTTGCTAGCAGCTCCCACAAAAACCGAAAAAAACTCTCTGCCTACTCTGTTTTTCAGCCACTGTTTAAATTCTCTCTTATCATATTTTCCCACTGCTCTATAGACTATGACTGGGAAATTTAGTGCACCATCAAGATAATTTTTTGCATATACACAAGAGTCGAGAGTCTTTATGAAAGGAAATGGTCTTTTTGCATCAGTTCTATCACTCTCATCTTGGATATCATACAACACAAGCCCATCGATATTTAAATTTTTGATTCTATCTATTTGACGAGAGGCTATTTCCTCTAACTCCTCTTTTGTATGTTTCGCTTTTGGCGGGGTCATGCCATAAAGCAGTATGCCTGATTCTCTATTTTTTATCTTATCTTTTAACATATATTACCTAAGTTTGGGCACTCTTTTAAGTGCCCTAGATTTTGAAAGTATTTGCACTATTGTGCAAGTTTATAGTCGTCAATAAGGTTAAAGTTTAGATATTTATAGACATCTTCTCTTTTACCTTCTAATTTTTTTGGAACGATATCTAGATACTCTTTTGCACTTGGCAATCTTCCGAGCAATGCACAAACAGCTGCTAACTCTGCGCTTCCTAGATATACTCTAGCTCCCATGCCCATCCTATTGTCAAAGTTTCTAGTACTTGTTGAAAAAACTGTTGCTTTATCTGCCACTCTTGCTTGGTTACCCATGCACAGTGAACACCCTGGTATCTCTATCCTAGCTCCTACTGAGCCAAATATAGAGTAGTATCCCTCTTCAACAAGTTGAGCTTTATCCATCTTTGTAGGAGGCGCAATCCAAAGCTTAGCAGGTACTTGACCCTCACCTTTAAGAACTTCACCCAAAGCTCTATAGTGTCCTATATTTGTCATACAACTTCCAACAAAAACTTCATCTATATTTTTAGGTCTGTTTGGATCAGCCAATATCTCACTAAGAGTTGCTACATCATCTGGGTCATTTGGACAACAAAGGATAGGCTCTGTTATTTCGTTCATATCTATCTCTATAACTGCTGCATACTCAGCGTCTTTATCAGCTTTAACCAAAGTAGGATTTTCTAGCCATTTTTTCATCTTATCTGCTCTTCTTTGAAGCGTAGTTACATCTTCATATCCAGCTTCTATCATGGACTCCAACAAAACGATATTTGATTTTAGATACTCTTCTACTGGCTCTTTATCTAAAGCTATACTACAAGCCGCTGCACTTCTCTCAGCACTTGCGTCACTTAGTTCAAAAGCTTGTTCAGCCTTTAGATTTGGAAGTCCCTCTATCTCTAAAACTTTCCCTGCAAAGATATTTACTTTATCTTTCTTAGGAACAGTCAGTAGTCCTTTTTTGATAGCAACATATGGTATAGCATTTACCAAATCCCTAAGGGTGATTCCTGGCTGAAGAGTACCTGTAAATCTAACAAGTACAGACTCAGGCATATTTAAAGGCATACTTCCTGTAACCGCAGCAAATGCAACAAGTCCGCTTCCTGCAGGAAATGATATACCGATTGGAAATCTAGTGTGAGAATCTCCACCAGTTCCTACTGTATCTGGCAGAGTCATACGATTTAGCCAAGAGTGGATAACACCATCACCTGGTTTTAGACTAACACCACCTCTTGTTGTCATAAAACCTGGGAGTGCATGTTGCATCTGAACATCACTAGGTTTTGGATAAGCAGCAGTATGACAAAATGTCTGAAGAACCAAATCAGCATTGAAACCAAGTGCAGCTAGCTCTTTTATCTCATCTCTGGTCATAGGACCCGTTGTATCTTGACTTCCTACTGTTGTAGTTATAGGCTCTATATACATGCCAGCTCTCACACCATCAACTCCACATGCAAGCCCTACTATCTTTTGAGCTTGAGTATAACCTTTTCCGCTGTCTTTTGGCTGCTCTGGCTTTTCAAATATATCCTCTGCACCTAAACCCAAAGACTCTCTTGCTTTTGCAGTTAAGCCTCTTCCTATGATGAGAGGAATCCTACCGCCAGCTCTGTACTCATCCGCCAAAGTATTTGGACTCAATTTAAATTCAGCGATAACTTTACCATCTTTCTCTATCTTTCCTTCAAACGGATAGACATCTATGATGTCTCCTGTTTCCATCGCAGAGACATCTACCTCTATCGGAAGTGCTCCACTATCTTCTGCGGTATTAAAAAATATAGGTGCTATTGTATTGCCTAAAACCAAACCACCTGTTTTTTTATTTGGTACATGTGGAATCTCTCTACCTAGCCACCATTGGACTGAGTTGATACCTGATTTTCTGCTTGAGCCCGTTCCCACCACATCGCCAACATAAGCTACTTCATAACCTTTGGCTTGAAACTCTTTTATCTTATCTAGTGCATCAGGGAGTTTTTTCTCTAGCATACATTGTGCATGAAGTGGTATGTCACTCCTTGTAAATGCTTCACTAGCAGGGCTTAAATCGTCAGTATTTGTCTCTCCTGGAACTTTTAAAACTGCTACTGTTATCTTTTGAGGAATCGGCTCTTTTGAGGTAAACCACTGGGCTTTTGCCCAAGACTCTAGTACCTCTTTGGCGTAACTATTTGTTTTTGCCAACTTTTCTACATCATTAAATGAGCTATAAACTAAAATTGTTTTTTTAAGAGCGTCACAAGCACCAGCCGCTACAAATTTATCATCGCTACTCAAAGCATCAATTAGAGGTTGGACATTGTATCCACCCATCATGGTTCCTAAAATCTCTACAGCTTTTAGTGGAGTTATAGAGACGCACTCCACCTTTTTTTGAACAATAGCATTTAAAAAAGCAGCTTTTACATATGCAGCATCATCAACACCTGGGTTAACTCTCTCTACAAGTAACTCTAGTAAAACTTTTTGATCGCCCTCGCCTTTTGTCAAAGACTCAACAACTTTTGCAGTCTGCTGTGCATCTAGTGGAAGTGGAGGAACTCCAAGACTTGATCTTTTCAAAACATGATCATTGTAATTTTTCAAATAATCCATACTTCTTTGCTCCTAGTTTAATTTTGAGAGATTGTATCACAAAGTTATTTAAAAATTACAAAATTTCTCTTTGTCCTTTGGAATTTGCAGGGGATAGTATCCCTGTTGCTTCTAATTGTTCGACTATTCTTGCTGCTCGATTGTACCCTATCTGCAGTCTTCTTTGTATATAGCTTATGGAGCATTTTTTCTCATTTAGGACTATGTTTTTTGCATCTTCAAAAAGCTCGTCTATCTCTTCATCTATGGCTGAACTCCCCTTAGAAGAGCCATCAACACTCTCTTTTAGAAAATTTTCATCATACTCCACTGCTCTTTGTTTTTTTAGATACTCAACAACTCTCTCTATCTCTTCTTCGCTGGCATATGGTGCATGAAGCCTGATGAGACCTGAGCTTGAAGGTGGTGTAAAAAGCATATCTCCTCGCCCCAAGAGTGAATCAGCTCCACTTGCATCTAATATAACCTTACTATCTATCTTCTGTCCCACTTTAAAACTTATTCGCGAAGGGAGGTTCGCTTTGATAAGCCCTGTGACTACATCGACTGATGGTCTTTGAGTAGCCACTAAGAGATGGATGCCACTAGCTCTTGCCATTTGAGCTAATCTTGATACATAAAACTCCACCTCTTTGCCACTTGTCATCATCAAATCTGCTAGTTCATCTATGATCACCACTATATACGGGAGTTGTTTTGCGCCTGTATTTTTTGCTTTTTCATTATAGTTTTCTATGTTTTTTGTTTTTGATTGGCTAAGTATCTTATATCTTCTCTCCATCTCAACAACCATGTTAGATAGAGCGATAATCGCATGCTTTGGCTTAGTGATAACTGGTGTCAAAAGGTGCGGAATGTCGTTGTAGATAGAAAATTCCAACATCTTAGGGTCTATCATCAAAAGCTTTAGAGTATCTGGAGAGTTTCTATATAGCAAAGAGAGTAGCATAGCGTTTATCCCAACACTTTTTCCGCTACCTGTAGTTCCTGCTATCAGTAGATGAGGAAGTTTTTTCAAATCAGTTACAAATGGATTTCCAACTATATCTTTACCTAGTGCTATAGTTAAAGGGGATGAAGATTTTTTATATATATCGCTTTGCAACACCTCTTTTAGGTATATGGTTTCGATTTTTTTATTTGGAACTTCGATTCCTACGACATCTTTGCCTGGGACTGGAGCCTGTATCCTAATAGTCTCGGCTCTGAGCGCCATCGCCAAATCATCTTGCAGGGTCAATATCTTAGAGACCTTTATATGAGGAGCGGGTTTGAACTCAAAAGTGGTAACAACAGGACCAGAGTAAGTCCTCACTACATCACCGTCTATCTTAAATCTTCTTAATTTATCAAGTAAATCTGAGATTTTTTGGTCAATCTCACTCTCATTTACATGTGATTGTCTTTTTGGAGGGTCTGTCAGAAATTTTAGCGAGGGGAGTTTGTAATTTTGTGGTTTATCCACCTCTCCTTTATCTATCATCTCTAAAAGTTTTTTGTTTTCTTCGACTACATTTAGTATCTCTACGCCACTTTGCGTGGTCTTCTCTTCCTGATTTTCCTGTGTATCATTTTGTTCTGTTTTTTCCTCTTTTTTTTCTGTTTCTTGTTTTAATTTTTGCTTTTTGGAGACCTCTTTTGCTTCAAAGTTTTTGTTTTCTGTACTTTTTTTGATTTTTTTGATACTCAAACTTGCAAATATCTCATCAAAACTCAAATCTAAAAGCATCACAATACTTAAAGAGATGATGGCTACTATACATATCCAAACGCCTGCTATACCTATAAACGAGATTATGGACTCTGTTATAGAAAAGCCTATATATCCATTTTGGGGGATCACAATAGCCTGAATCATTAAAAATGATAGAAAAAGTAAAACCCATGCCAAATATATCTCTACTCTTCTAGTGTTAAATTCACTGTTTTTATAGACAAAATAGGACAAAATAACCAATACAGCAGGATAAACATAAGCGATATAGCCAAAAAAGTGATGATTTAGCTTGCCCAAAATAGAGCCATAAACTCCAACTACCGACAAATCGCCTAAAAAAGTAGAAAATCCTAGAAAAACAAAAAATGCAGCAACCAAAACAAAAATAGTCTCTTTTAAAATATCAAATCCTTTATAAGTTGGTATAAAAAGTGTATTATAGCAAATTACATATATTTTAAAAGTGACATTGAGTTTATTTTTGATATTGTTGACAACATTGCTTGATAATTATTGCTCAATTGCGTAAAATTCATATAGGCTTCTGCCATATCAACATCTGCAATTTTGCTTCTAACCGTTTTGACATTTATAGTTAAGAAATCAGCCCTATCACTAGCACTTTGCAAAGCATTTGAATATGACCCTATCTTTGTATGCATCTTAGTTATATGATCACTTAAATGATTAATTGTCGTAATAGAGTTTTGAATACCGAGATTTCTAGGGTTGGAAAAATCTGCATTCATACTCAGATTTCCATCTCTCACAGATTTTATTATACCGTCTAGCTCTTGAAAAAAATCGACACTAGGTTTTTGAATAGATACTGCATCATTTGCCATAAAAGCAAAAGCTGCAGTATCATTGGAAAGAGCAAATGAATTTGAACGAGAATCAAATAGAGATAATTCCATCTTCGTCGCAGTTTGCTGTTTATCATG
>Ga0256829_1002190_pt1 | contig 14848 bp, 9 predicted proteins | sample 131447metaG_FD_185979 | JGI IMG/M metagenome (GOLD analysis project Ga0256829, IMG submission 185979) | Hydrothermal vent microbial communities from Lau Basin, Pacific Ocean - 131-447 | ecosystem: Environmental > Aquatic > Marine > Hydrothermal vents | place: Pacific Ocean: Lau Basin | collected...
TGAATGTCCCAAACTGACGGTGCTCTGTCTGAATGCTGCCATCCGCCTGTTCAACCATAGCGCAGGCTGTAATCTGCTTCTGGTGAATATCCAGACCAATCACTCGCTTGTATATCGCTGTAACCACCATCTTCCATGCGGAAGCTTACAACATTTCATCATGTGGGGTGGCGACTCGCGTGATGATCGTTAAGGGGCGCCATATAGATCATCCTGTCCATCTTCTGTCCAAAAAGTATCTTCATGTGCCCTTACTTTTGCGATAATTTTTTTGCATGTCACAGACGTAACCTTGTCGAAACTATGGCTAAGCTGCTCAATTAAATTTTTCACTGTAAAATCACAGTTGCGTGCAATATGATTTTCAACAACACCCCAACAAGTTTCAATCGGTTGTAATTCAGGATGATATGGGGGAGTTCGAATTACTTCATGGCCGTATGATTTGGCTGTAGGTGGCGAATGATCTGCAAGCCTATTGTGGTAGGATGCATTATCCATAATTATAAGAGAGTTTTCAGGAATATTGGGGATAAGCATTTCCGTAAACCATTTTTTGAATAATTCAAAATTCATTTGCCCATGATAATCACCCGTCTTCCTCGTACTTTTAAATACAAGTTTGGCATTGGGCACCCAACCTGATTGGCTTATTGCATTAAGGATAATAAGCCGTTCACCCTTCCCTGTTGGCTTCTGAACCCATGGACCATCTTCACCAAAATACCAAATAAAATCGTTGCTATGGTTTTTATTAACATAGGATTCATCCAAGTGAAATGTAGAAATACAATTATAGCACGATTTCTAATAATTGGTATCAGTTCATATGCGAAGATCTATAAGTCACTTGACTGCAATGCTTATTTTGCCAAGCCATATCATTCGTGGGAACGTGGTCAAAATGAGAATGCCAATGGGTTATTGCGTCAGTATTTCCCCAAAGCTATGGGCTTGCTCGATGTGACAACGCAAGAGGTCGTTAAAGCTGTCCACAAGCTCAATGACCGCCCTCGAAAGTGCTTGGGCAGCCCCTCCTACGAGGTGTTTGAGGAGAATACAGGGATTTCCATGAAGTCAGTTTTTGAAATTGCACTTATGACTTGAATTCAGGTATGGTCACGGAATTGTAATGGCAAAATCAGCGAGGAAGAGATTCAACAAGAGAGGCTGGCCGCAGCCAGCCAAGGCGAGCGCAGGAGTGCTGCCAAACAGAGAGGGCTTGAAAAAGACGATGGTTTTGATGAGGGAGTTATTGATAAAGTGATTTTTACGACGTCAGAATTAGAGAAAGCTTTTTCGAGGACATATTTTACGCGTGGACAAGCTTATTTTCGTAAGGGCATGGTATTGGATCTGGATGTATACGACAAAGGGCGTTTGGCAGTTAGTTTTACATCAGAAGTGGAAGGGAGCTTTGAGCCGTACGACCAGGATATAACGATTACGAAAGAAAGCCGGGTTGGCCCGCCGGATGTAGCGGGCTACTGTAGCTGTCCAGTGGGGTATAACTGTAAGCATGTTGTGGCAGCCTGCCTGCAGTATCAGGAAGAGTCTGAGCATGCTTCGCGACTTCCGGACGCCCCGGGTCAGGCATCGTTAGCATGGCTGGAATCATTTTCGAAATCATTTGAAAATATTGATGCTGCTCAATCGTCCAATGAGAAGTTCCTGGTCTATGTGCTCGAATTTAATGAAACCAGGGAGCATTTGAAGGTTGAAGTTTACCGTACGCATGTCTTGAAATTTGGCGGGTTATCGAAAGGTAACTCCATCAAGTTTAATGACCTTTGTTATTATCCACCTGCTTTTGCACAACAGGTGGATGTTGAGGTGGCAAGGCTGATTGCAGCAAGCAATGATCAATATGGTTATTACGCGGCAAGATATATTCAGGGCAAAGCAGGGTTTTTGGCATTAAAGCAGATGTTGGCAACGGGTCGCTGTTACTGGGGTAGTCATCAGACTCTACACGTTCTGCTTGAGGGTAAGCCAAGAGAGTTTGCCTGTAGATGGAGATATAACAGCCAGGGAAGTGCCGAATTAGATATTGTTATTACACCTGAAGCGATCGTTCTGGCAACAGAGCCACCCATGTACTGGGATGAATTGAGTCATGAAATTGGTGTGCTTAATAATGTCCCTTATAGCGCATCACAGTTGAAGATGTTGATGCAAGCGCCAGCTATCCCCGCATCTCTTATCGATGAATTTAGTCAGCGCACGGCATTGTCGATGCCTGAACATCTGTTGCCCCCTCCCAAAGCCATTGAAATGGAGTCGATTAAGCAAGCGAAGCCTGTAGCACAATTATTACTACATGTTAAACATTATCAGGGTGTAGATTATCGCATGGCGCGTTTGCGTTTCAGCTATGCTGAATATGAGTTGCCAGCTTTTCCTCAGCATGATGAAACACGATTGATCAAAGAACATAAAATTATAAATATTTTCAGGGACATCGCGGTAGAAGAGAACTTTTTTGGAGGGCTGAAAAGCGCTGGCTTTGAAGAGTGGCTGTTTGAAGGAAAAGACGATTGCAACCTCTTTTTTAACGAAAAAAATGAAGTGGCCAATGACACATTATGGGCTGACTTCATTACTAATGTCATACCTGAACTGGAAGGAGACGGTTGGTCTATTGAGATTGCAAATGGTTTTAATATGCAGCTGCATGAAGCTGATCAGTGGCATGCAGATATTGAGGAGAAGGGAAGCGACTGGTTTGGTTTAAGTTTTGAAGTTGAAATCAATCAGAAAAAACAAGCTCTTTTGCCACTGGTTACAAAGATTCTGGAGTATTATGATCTGGCCGACCTGCCTGAAACAGTGGTGGTGAATGTAGGGGACGGGCAATACCTTCAGCTGCCGAGTGAACAGATCAAGCCGGTGCTGGAGATCGTCTATGAACTTTATAGCAAGGAAAGCGTGTCGGATGATAAGGTGTTGGAAATATCGCGTTTTGATGCCGGTCGTTTGGCTGATCTGGAACAACAAAACGCTAATCTGCAATGGTGTGGTGGTGAGCAGCTAAGGGCGCTTGGCAGGCAGCTTAAAAACTTTGAAGGCATTCAACCGGTTGATTGTCCACAGGGCCTGCAGACTGAATTGAGAGGCTATCAACAGCAGGGGTTAAACTGGTTACAGTTTCTTCGCAGTTATCAATTAAACGGTATTTTAGCGGATGATATGGGGTTGGGAAAAACGGTACAAACCCTGGCGCATCTGTTGTTGGAAAAAGAGCAAGGTCGATTGGATAAACCCTGTTTGATTATTGCCCCGACCAGTTTGATGGGTAATTGGCGGCGTGAAGCATCTGTATTTACGCCAGACCTTAAGGTGCTTGTCCTACAAGGCCCTGAACGTAGTCAATATTTTGAATCTATTCAAGATTATGATCTTGTATTAAGTACATATCCACTGTTGGTACGAGATAATGACGTTCTTTTAAGCCGTACCTATCACATGTTGGTGCTGGATGAAGCGCAAGTAGTGAAGAATCCAAAATCCAAGGCGTCAAAAATAATCAGGCAGTTTAAAGCGGCGCATAAAGTATGTTTGACAGGCACGCCGATGGAGAATCATCTGGGTGAGTTGTGGGCGCTATTTGATTTTCTTATGCCCGGCTTTTTGGGGAATGCCAAACAATTTAACAGCTTATTCCGCAAGCCGATTGAAAATCATGGTGATGGTGAATTACAGCAGCGCTTAGTGAGCCGAATTAAACCGTTTATGTTGCGCAGAGGTAAAAGTGAAGTTGCCTCGGAACTTCCTGAAAAAACAGAAATAACACGGATGGTTAGCCTCGGGAAGCAACAAGCGGCACTGTATGAAAGTATTCGTATTTCAATGGAAGAAAAGGTACGACAAACGATTGCCAGCAAAGGCCTGGCAAGAAGCCATATCACGATTCTCGATGCACTGTTGAAGTTGAGGCAGGTCTGTTGCGATCCGCAGATTTTATCGTTACAACATGCGCACAAAGTTAAAGAGTCAGCAAAACTCGATCTGTTGATGGATATGTTGCCTAAAATGCTGGCAGAAGGACGCAAAATATTGATTTTTTCACAATTCACGAAAATGCTATCCCTTATTGAGAATAAAATAGAATCTCACAATATCAGCTACACAAAACTTACAGGCCAAACTCGCAACCGTGATGCTGTGATTAATACATTTAAACAGGGCAAGGCCAACGTGTTCCTGATTAGCTTGAAAGCAGGAGGCGTAGGACTGAATTTAACCGAAGCAGATACGGTCATTCACTATGATCCCTGGTGGAATCCGGCAGCTGAAAATCAGGCGACCGACAGGACGCACCGTATTGGACAGGATAAAGCTGTATTTGTTTACAAGCTTGTAGTGGAAAATAGCGTGGAAGAAAAAATAATTTCCATGCAGGAAAAGAAAAAAGCGTTAGCTGATGCTGTTTATCAACAGGGCAAGAGAAAAGAAGAGCTTGTGATCACGTCTGATGATATGCAGTCTCTATTTACACCGTTGATGTAAAAGTCCGCTGAGAATGCCGATGTAAGAGCGTCACACCATCGTTGATCAACCAGACAGAGCAACAGGGAGGATGTGGACTGTATGAGCAGTGCAACCCCGAGTCCGATTCGTATTGTTGTTGATGATCGCGAGCAACGATGCGGCATCATTGAAGTGCTTGAAGCGACACAGGGAGTTTCAGTATCCATAAGCCGTCTGGCTTGCGGGGATTATGAAGTGGAGGACAACCTGCTGTTTGAGCGTAAAATCCTTACCGACCTCGCCGTCTCGATTAAGGATGGGCGCATCTTTCGTCAGGGTTGCCGCCTTGCCCAATCGCATAAGCGGGGTATCATCATTCTGGAAGGCACAAGTCGCGATCTTGTAGCAAGCAATATGCGGAGAGAGGCACTGCAAGGGGCACTGATTTCACTTGCCGTATTTCTCGGCATTCCGCTGTTGCGTTCCCTCAACTTACAGGAAACGGCAAATCTAATGCTTTATACGGCTCGTCAGAGCCGGGCTATAGCCCGCGGTGCGTTGCCTCGTCATGGCATTCGTCCTCGCGGTAAACGCAAAACCCAGTTGCATATCCTGCAAGGCATTCCGGGTGTAGGCCCGGAACGCGCATGCACGCTGTTGGACACGTTTGGTAGCGTCGAAGCAGCCCTGGCTGCAAGCATGGAAGAACTGCTATCCATCAAGGGAATAGGAAAAAATACAGTCGATGCAATTTACTGGGCAGTGCGCGAACCTGATGTCGAATATGACAGGTCGGGTACGGAATCAGATGCTTTGTAATGCGAATTACTTTTTATCAGGTAAAGATTTATCGTCTTGCTCAAGCATAAAATCCAGCCTGGGAGCGGGGAGTTCGGCTACATGCCTCAACTGGCCTGAGCCAGATTACAAACGTATACGCTTGAAAAGCAGCCAGTTCAGGCTGAGGGTTGCTTGCAGCTTCGGTTTGGATCATTTTATGTTAATGATGCCTGGAAAAAAACTCCCCAAGCATCATTAAATCATTTGCAACTTATGCTGTACGTTTTTGCAGCTTATGCTTTAACCCACAGAGGCCACCAACAGAATCCGTTATAGTCAGCAAATTAGATATACTAACCACACTTGGAATCACCGCATTCGAGGCAGCAGTTGCAGTTGTCTAGGCGCACAACTGCCATGGCGCCGCATTTGTCACATTGGTCGCCCCTGGCGATGGCATCGGGGCCGAGCGTTTCTTCCGCCTCCTTGCGCTTGGCCTGCAATTCGGCGGTATTGAGTTGGCCTTCCATCATGCCAATGGATACCAGATGCTGCTGGATCACTTCGCCGATCTCAGCAATCAGCGATGGCATGTATCTGCCACCGCGCTTGTAGTAGCCGCCGCGCGGGTCGAAGACCGCTTTCAACTCTTCCACCAGAAACGTGATGTCGCCACCTTTGCGGAAGATGGCTGACGTAATACGGGTCAACGCCACAATCCACATAAAATGCTCCATATTCTTGGAGTTGATAAAGATTTCAAACGGGCGACGGTGCTCATCTGGCGTGCCTGCGTTAATGACCACATCGTTAATGGTAATATACATGGCGTGATCTGACATCGGCGTCTTGATCTTGTACGTGCTGCCTTCCAGAATATCGTCGCGTTCCAGTAACGGGGCGATGGCTGTCACCTTCGATGATTCCGCTGGCGCTTCATCCTCCGGTTTTTTTACGGCATAGCTGACGATCTTCCTGTCAATTTTAATACTCATCCTTTACCTCCATGCGTGGCCAGTATGCGCCGCATCTGTTCATGCCCGATTGTATGCAGCGCGTTTGCATGATCAGATTCCATGCCCGGGCGCTGTGGTCGGTGGTTGCGGGGATGCTCACGTCGTCGAAAATAGTCACACTCGGTAAGACTCGCTAACACCCACAGGTTAATCGGGGGAAACCTGAGTTCCGCCCATTCAACTTTTCTCACCACGAAGGACACGAGGAAATGGATGGTAGAGTGCAGCACATATCAGTCATGTTATACTTGCCTTCGTGAATCTCGTGGTAAGCCATCAGAACTTCCCGTAATATCCTTCTTTCAGGGCGTCGAACAGGTTGGCGGCGCTGTGGGTTTCACCGTCATATTCAATCTCTTCATTGCCCTTCGCTTCGATCTCTGTGTCATCATCCAGGGTAAACCGGTAGGTAGTATTAGCCAGATCTGCCTCCTTAACGAGGACGCCCTGGAATGCTTCAGGGTTGAAGCGGAAGGTAGTGCAGCCTTTTAGCCCCTGTTCGTAGGCATAGAGATAGATATCCTTGAACTCATCATAAGGGAAATCGGTTGGTACATTGGCCGTTTTGGAGATGCTGGAATCCACCCAACGCTGCGCTGCCGCCTGAATATCCACATGCTGCTTCGGTGTTACTTCATCAGCGCTGATGAAGTATTCCGGCAACTTTGCATTTTCATCTGTCGCATACGGCATCGCATCCGCATTCACGTGCGCGCGGTAGGCCAGCAGTTCATAGGAGAATACGTCCACCTTTTCCTTGGTTTTGCGACTTTCACGGATGATATTACGGCTGTAATGGTGGGCAAAGCTCGGTTCAATACCATTGGACGCATTATTGGCCAGAGAGAGAGAAATCGTGCCGGTCGGCGCAATCGAGGAATGATGGGTGAAGCGGCAACCCTTCTCGATCAGTTCGTCCAGCATGGTAGCATCTTCCGCATTGGCGGTATCACGGAACTTCTGCATATAGCGTGAGTATTTACCCCACAGAACCTTGCCGACGACCATGTCGCCGATATGAATACCGTCATCGGCCATTTCAGGGCGTTTGGCCATCATGTCACGGGTGACCTCGTAGGTATCTGTCAGCGCCGGCGCCGCACCCTTTTCATCGACCAGTTCCAGCCCGGTACGGAAACCTGTGCGTGCCATTTCATAGGCGATCTGTTCGGTGAACGCCAGTGATTCGGGAGAGCCGTAAGGCGTGCGTAGCATGGTCAGAGTGGAGCCAAGACCGAGGAAGCCCATGCCGTGACGGCGTTTGCGGATAATTTCCTGCCGCTGCTTCTCCAGCGGCAGACCGTTGATCTCAACCACATTATCGAGCATACGGGTGAATACGGCTACGACTTCGCGGTAGGTATCCCAGTCGAAACGCGCTTTGTCGGTGAACGGATCACGCACAAAGCGGGTTAGATTCACGCTGCCCAGCAGGCAGGCGCCATACGGCGGCAGCGGCTGCTCACCACATGGGTTGGTAGCGCGTACATCTTCGCAGAACCAGTTGTTGTTCATCTCATTTACTTCATCAATCAGAATGAAGCCGGGCTCGGCGTAATCATAGGTGGATGCCATAATCACATCCCACAAGCGTTGCGCCTTCATGGTTTTGTATACCTTGCAGGCGACAAGATCGCGATCACCCTTGACCGCATCTTTGGGCGGGTTGGCCACAGGCTTGAACACGATGCGGGTATCGGCGTCGTCGATTTCCGTCCGGCTGGCAGGGAACACCAGATCCCAGTCGGCATCGTGCTTCACTGCTTCCATAAAGTCTTTGGTGATCAGGCAGGACAGGTTGAACTGGCGCAGGCGTCCATCCTCGCGCTTGGCGCGGATAAATTCGACGATATCCGGATGGGATATATCAAACGTACCCATCTGGGCGCCGCGCCGGCCTCCGGCGGAAGATACGGTAAAGCACATCTTGTCATAGATATCCATGAATGACATCGGCCCGGAGGTATAAGCGCCCGCGCCGGATACGTAGGCGCCCTTGGGCCGCAAGGTGGAGAACTCATAGCCGATGCCGCAGCCGGCCTTTAACGTCAGCCCGGCCTCATGCACCATGGAGAGGATACCATCCATGGAATCGGGAATGCTACCGGATACAGTGCAATTGATGGTGGAGGTGGCCGGTTTATGCGCTTCAGCTCCGGCGTTGGACATAATGCGCCCGGCTGGAATCGCTCCGTTGGCCAGCGCCCAGACGAAATGGTTGTGCCAGAATGCACGCACATCCTCGTTTTCTACTTTGGCCAGGGCTGTGGCCACACGGTCATACGTCGATTGGATGTCGGCATCAACCTCCTGGCCGAACTTGTCCTTCAACCGATATTTCTTGTCCCAGATATCTTCGGATGCCGGCTGAAAAGGAATCTCCTCCTGCCGGTTCTGTGCCTCGCTATCTACCGATACAATATTCAGCGCGCTGGACGTATTGCTCATGATTTCCTCTCCCTGACTTTGACAAGGCAGGATGCCTGCCCGTGGTTGATAAGCGATTGTATTGACGATCAAGGCGGCCAGTATAGACACTATATCTAGCGGGTCAAGAACAATAGATACACCATGTATAGTGTTTTTAACACACAATTTATACACTGTTTATCCACAGGAAATGCACACGCTGCAGGCCTGTGCGGTGGATAACACCGCCTTTCGTTTGGATAGTGGGGCTACGCCTGATACGATGCGCAACACCATGAATACAACAACAAAACAAATGCCCCGAGATGCCGCGACGGATAAAGATGATAAAACCCACTTCGGTTATGAAAGCGTTAGCGACGCCGAGAAAGTGCAGCGTGTGATGGGCGTCTTTTCATCTGTTGCCAGCCAGTATGATCTGATGAATGATTTGATGAGCGGCGGTATGCACCGGCTATGGAAACGGCGTATGTTTTCTGTAGCTGCCATCGGCGCAGGCAGCCGCGTGCTGGATGTGGCGGCCGGGTCCGGCGATATTGCCATCGGCTTGAGTAAAAAGATGGGCCCGTCCGGCCGCGTCGTACTGACCGACTTGAACGGACCGATGCTGGCGGAGGGCGCGCGGCGTGTGATTGATGCAGGCCTGTTGCCGGGTCGGGCGGATTGTGTTCAGTCAGATGGCGCAAGGCTGGCTTTTGCCGATAACAGCTTCGATTGCGTGACAATTGCTTTCGGTATTCGCAACTTTCTTAATATAGAAGCAGGGCTCGCCGAATTTTACCGCGTACTCAAACCGGGCGGGCAGTTTATCTGCCTGGAGTTTTCGCGGCCTATGCTGCCGCTGCTAGGCGTGATTTATGACACTTATTCATTCAATATAATTCCGTTGATCGGCGAAAAGGTCACGGGCGACCGGGACTCCTATCAGTATCTGGTAGAATCCATCCGCCGCTTCCCTGATCAGGGACGTTTTGCAAAACTGATCAGCGGCGCCGACTTTGACCTGGTTAAACACGAAAATATGACCGGTGGCATCGTCGCCCTGCACCGGGGCTATAAGGTATGAGTGTGATGTTTCTGCCGCTGAGGCTGATCCCGGTGCAGGTACAGTGCGTGGTGATGACAACGGTTCTGGAGCTTGTCTTTTCTCGCAATGCCGGGCTCAAGCCGCTGCTCAATGATTTGAATGGACGCGTTTTTCGTATTCACATTACCGATACCAATGCTGTTATGTTTCTCGGCTTCAGTCGTGACCGGGCATGGGTTCATTCCATGTACTCTGCAGATGTCGATGTGCGCCTGTCCGGCAGCACCGCTGGCTTTTCCCGCATGTGCTTTGGCCATGAGGATCCGGATGATCTGGTCTTTGAACAGGTGTTGAAGCTGTCAGGCGATTCTGATGCCATGCTGCGCTTCAAGAGGCTGTTTGCTGCTGCCGACCTCGATTGGGAAAGGGAACTGCGCGCCAGTTTCGGCGATTTCTTCGGCTCCCGCGTCGCTCGCGCTGCGCATGCGCTGGTAGATGCAGAGAAAAAGTTGATGGAAGCCTCACGTGAGGCTGTCAGCGGGCGTTTGCGCGCGATGGACCTGCCGGATGCTGACCGCCTGCAACAATGGCAGGCAGGAGTTGAACATCTGGCACATCAGACCTCGCGGCTGAAAGGCCGGGTGACCCGTCTGCAACACCGATTGGAACATCACATTAACGACCAGGAAAAATAAGCCGGTGCGATTGCCTGCCAGCTTCCGCCGTAATCTGCGTCTGATGAGCATTGCTCACATCCTTGCCACGCATGGCATGGCTGCACTGGCTGTGCGCATGCGCCTGTTTTATCCTTATGTCTGGCTAGTGCAGCTACTGCGCGGCGATGAATTGCCCAAGGATCTTGGCGCCCAGATCCGCCTGGCTCTGGAAAAGCTGGGACCAACATTTATCAAATTTGGACAAATGCTGTCCACCCGTGTCGATCTGCTACCGATGGATGTGGCGCTGGAGTTGAAAAAGCTTCAGGACGATGTGCCGCCGGAACCGTTTGCGCGCGTACGGCGGGTTATTGAAAGCAGTTTTAAGAAACCATTGACCGGCGAAGACGGCTTGTTTGCCGTGTTTAATGAGGCGCCTGTGGCGGCTGCATCCATTGCCCAGGTACATTTTGCCGAGCTGCACAACGGTCGACAGGTGGCGGTCAAGGTCAGGCGCGACCATATCAGCCGTACCATTGAATCGGATCTGGCCATTCTGCATCTGCTGGCCGGACTGTTTGATCGTTATTTCCCCGAATATCACCGTCTGAAAGCGCCGCAGGTGATAGATGAATTTGCCACTACGATTCGCGGCGAGTTGAATCTGCGCGCCGAAGCGGCGCATGCCAGCCGCTTTGCCGAGAATCTTGTCGGGCTTGAGGGCGTGCGCGTGCCGGAAGTGTTATGGGACTATACCCATACCGAGGTATTAACGACCGAACGTATTATCGGCGTACCTATTGATGAAAAGGCGAACCTGGAGGCAGCCGGCCATGATTGCCTTCAGTTGTGCGAACGGGTGGCTATGCTCTTTTTCCACACGGTATTTATCGATGGCTATTTCCATGCCGACATGCATCCGGGCAACATCTTTGTCGATAAGGATGGTGATATTGTCTTAATCGACTTCGGCATTGTCGGCCGCTTGGATATGAAAACGCGTCGCTACCTGGCAGGCATGCTGCTGGCTTTTTTGAAAGCCGATTATCGCCGCTCGGCACGGGTGCACCTGGAAGCGGGCTTTGTACCGGCGAATACCGATCTTTCGGCTTTTGAGGATGCTCTGCGGGAGATTGCCGTGCCAATTTTTAACCGGCCGCTGGGCGATATTTCTATTGCCGAATTGTTGTTAAGTATGTTTGCCGTCACCGAACGCTTCAAAATGGAAACCCAGCCGCAATTACTGTTACTGCAGAAAACCATGGTGGTGATCGAAGGCGTGGCCCGCGAACTGGCCGATCAGGCCAATATCTGGATGCTGGCCAAGCCATTAATCAGCAGCTGGGTCAGTCGTCATATGGGCCCGGCCGGCAAGACTGAAGCGCTGGCGGAAGAAGTGCGCAGCCAGTTGCTGGGCTGGATGCAATTGCCGCAGAAGTTTGAGCGTACCCTGTCCCGCCTGGAGTCAGAAGGCGGCCCGTTGGCGTCGGAACCGTCGCGCATAACGCTGGCTGCCGGCGTAGCGCTGATGACCGGAGGTAGCGCCTGGCTGGCCTGGCTGGCCGGTCAGGGTTTGTCCGGCGTTGCCATACTGGCAGCAGCGTTGGTGCTGGGCGCAGGACTGGTGCTTGTCTTGAGTAGCGCGTAATCCGGGCACCGGCTGCACCTGGATTGGATTTGGCGTATCCTTTTTTTTCAGCTATCATTGGCCACTCACAGCGTCTTTTCTGAGTGAGTATCCCAGCGCAATCCTATTAGCGAGGAATTTATGAACCGAAATTTTGTTTTTACATCCGAGTCCGTATCGGAAGGGCATCCTGACAAGGTAGCCGACCGTATTTCTGACAGTGTACTGGATGCCCTGCTTGAACAGGATAAAAGTGCCCGCGTAGCTTGTGAGACGATGGTCACGACCGGTCTGGTCGTGATTGCTGGCGAGATTACGACCTCCGCTGTCATCGACTATCAGGATGTCGTGCGCAGCGCCATCCGGGATATCGGTTATAACTCTTCCGCCATGGGCTTTGACTGGGAATCATGCGCGGTGCTGGTCAGTCTCGACAAGCAGTCGCCTGATATCGCCCGGGGGGTGAACGAAGGTGAAGGTCTTGATCTGGATCAGGGTGCCGGCGATCAGGGGCTGATGTTCGGCTTTGCCAGTAATGAAACCAAAGTGTTGATGCCAACTCCTATTCATTTGGCGCATCTGCTGGTGGAGAAACAGGCTGCCGTACGCAAGGCGGGTGTGCTCGATTTCCTGCGGCCGGATGCAAAATCGCAGGTGACGGTGCGTTATGAGAACAGTAAGCCGGTTGCTATTGATGCCGTCGTGCTGTCTACCCAACATGATCCGGATGTCAGTCATAAGGATCTGTCCGGGTCGGTGATGGATGCAATTGTCAAGCCGATACTGGATCCGACCGGCTTGCTGCATGCAGGCACTGAATACCATATCAATCCGACTGGTCGTTTTGTTATCGGCGGCCCTGTTGGCGATTGCGGCGTGACCGGACGCAAGATTATTGTCGATACTTATGGTGGCTTTGGCCATCACGGCGGCGGCGCATTCTCAGGCAAGGATCCAACGAAAGTAGATCGCTCCGCCTGCTATATGATGCGTCATGTGGCCAAGAATATCGTGGCGGCAGGCCTTGCGGATCGCTGCGAAGTGCAGGTAGCTTATGCTATAGGCGTGGCGCACCCGCTGTCAGTTATGATTAACACCTTCGGTACGGGCAAGATTGATGAGGGCAAACTGGCAGCGATCGTGCGCGATATATTTGATCTGCGTCCGAAGGGCATTGTACAGCAGCTGGATCTGTTGCGCCCGATTTATGCCAAAACATCTGCCTACGGGCACTTCGGTCGCCAACTGCCGGAATTTACATGGGAGCACACAGACAAGGTTGAGGCGCTTAAGGCGGCAGCCAGCGTGACGGGTTGAACAGTGCAGGACGAAGCTGAGGCTGGGAAGAGCGGTCGGGAGGCTGAGTCGAGCCTTGGGTTTGACAAATCTTAACAACAGACTGAGGGGCACTGCAACAAGCCGGGTTTGGCTTGCCAGGCTCAGTCGAGATCAAAACGGTGCTCATATTCATTGAAACAGGAGTATGAGAATGTCTTTTTCTGATTATAAAGTGGCGGATATGTCTGCCGAAACCATTGCATGGGGCCGCAAAGAGTTGCGCATTGCTGAAACTGAAATGCCGGGTCTGATGGCGACGCGCGCGAAATATGCCGCCGAACAGCCATTAAAAGGCGCGCGCATTGCCGGCTCCCTGCACATGACCATCCAGACCGGCGTGCTGATTGAAACACTGGTTGCGCTTGGCGCGGAAGTGCGCTGGGCATCTTGCAATATTTTTTCCACCCAGGATCATGCCGCCGCAGCTATTGCCGCTGAAAACATCCCGGTCTTCGCCTACAAGGGCGAGACACTGGAAGAATACTGGGAATATTGCCATAACATCATGGAATGGCATGACGGCGGCATGCCGAACATGATTCTTGATGATGGGGGCGATGCCACGACCCTGCTGGTGCTGGGCGCCAAAGCTGAAATGGACGCATCCATACTCGATCATCCCAGCTCCGAAGAAGAGGAATATCTCTTCGCATCGATCAAGCAGCGCCTGGCCAGCCAGCCGGGCTATTACACTACCCGTCGCGATGCCATTCGAGGCGTAACAGAAGAAACCACTACCGGCGTACATCGTTTGTACCAGATGCACGAGCGCGGTGAATTACCATTTCCGGCCATCAACGTTAACGATTCCGTCACCAAGTCCAAGTTCGATAACCTGTACGGTTGCCGCGAGTCGCTGCTTGATGGCATCAAGCGTGCTACGGATGTCATGATCGCCGGCAAGATTTGCGTCGTGCTCGGTTACGGCGATGTAGGTAAAGGCTGCGCTCAGGCATTTCGCGGCATGGGCGCCACCGTCTGGGTTACTGAAATCGATCCGATCTGCGCATTGCAGGCGGCGATGGAAGGCTACCGCGTGGTCAATATGGATGACGCCTGCAAGCAGGGTAATATCTTTGTCACCACCACAGGCAACTACCATGTGATCAAGCACGATCATATGGCAGACATGTCCGATCAGGCTATTGTCTGTAATATCGGTCACTTCGACAATGAAATCGATGTTGCCAGCCTGAAGAAATATGAATGGGAAAATGTCAAACCGCAGGTGGATCAGATTATCTTCCCGAATGGCAAGCGCATCACCCTGCTGGCTGAAGGACGCCTGGTGAACCTTGGCTGTGCAACAGGTCACCCCAGTTTCGTCATGTCCAACTCGTTTACCAACCAGACACTGGCACAGATCGAGTTGTTCGCGCAGACCGGTCAGTATAAAGCGGAAGTGTATACCTTGCCCAAGAGACTGGATGAAGAAGTAGCGCGTTTGCATATGGCCAAGGTAGGTGTTAATCTGACATTTTTGACGCAGGAGCAGGCTGACTAT
>Ga0256829_1002191_pt1 | contig 14845 bp, 15 predicted proteins | sample 131447metaG_FD_185979 | JGI IMG/M metagenome (GOLD analysis project Ga0256829, IMG submission 185979) | Hydrothermal vent microbial communities from Lau Basin, Pacific Ocean - 131-447 | ecosystem: Environmental > Aquatic > Marine > Hydrothermal vents | place: Pacific Ocean: Lau Basin | collected...
AGCAATCTGCTTGTTTCCTTCACTTACATGTTTCAAAAGGGCGCGTGTTACTGCGCTCAACCTTTTGAAACATGACGTTTCGGCGCATCTTGAACAGGGATTGTTGCCTTCACATGCACCTCTCTTTGTGCCCTTTGGTGGAAAAAAATGTAACAAACGACTTTCTGAGGAAGCTTTAACTACTGAAATCAAAATTTTGCGTGGTTTTCAGATCTTGCGCAGGTGTGATGGAGCAGATGCAATAATTGGTGCCGCCTTTGGTGATTTCGACAACCTTGAAATAAGCTCCCTTACCATCTTGCTTTAGTATAAATGTCATGTTTTTAAAAATACGACAGTCTGGGAATACCGCAGCATGATAATGTTTTCCAGGCTTAACCAATACAGGCCAGCTACGCGACATGGTTGTATCATCTGTTGCGCCCCCCATAATCATGCCTTGGTATAATTTAAAATCTTGTTTGAAGAAGTGAATGCCCATGCGTTGCTCGCCAACCTTTACTTCTTTTAACCAGCTAATAATCCCCAGCATTGGTTCATTATTGTGAGGTATCCAGCTCATGCCAACCAGTGAACTTACTGCTGATGTGGAAACTTTATCGCCCAGCTTTTCTAACCCCACACCGCTTTTGCTTATATCGGTGATAGACCAAGTTTCAGGTGTCATATGATCGGATGGAGCAAACTCATATTCATCCAAAATTTGTGCTGCGTGAGCTTCTTTGAATGCCTTTGCTGCATCCCATTCAATGACCAAGCGTGTGCCTGCATATGTTTGGCGTTCAGTTTTCCTATCACGGCTACGCAGAGTATTTAAAATAGCATTGCCGCCAATAATAGTACCATGTAATGCTTCCTCAGTGTGTAAGTCATTGCGCTGTAGGGCTGGGTTTTTTAAAACGGTTTCAACACGATCAACGGCTGTAATTAAACGCTCAATAAAATGATCTGCAACTATAACAATCACATCACTGTTGATTTCATCAGGTAATGAAGATGTAATTTTCGCAGCATCGTTGGGGCGGCTGCAATAGGTGATAATAAAAGTGTCACCAGACATTTTTATTGATTTATCTGTTTTGCGCAAGAAAGATGGTTCTAAAATATTGGTATGATGCTGCAATTCTTGCCAAGTAATTTGTTGTTCATGGGGTGTTTTACTGTAAAAATCCAACATGCGCATCATTTCATGATTGCTGACAGCTTGAAATAAACGTTTTTTTTCAGAGCTGTCGGCTTTGTTAAGGGCTGGAATGACGCTAAGACCAAGACGCATGAGGTCAAAGGCCTGTCGGGTTGTAAGTACCGCTGGCGATTGGTATTGTTCAAGACCAATACGTAACATTTTAACGGCTAGTTCCAATGCGTTAGAGACCATATCTACCAAAATTCGGTAATAAGCAGGTTCATTTCGAGCCGCTTTGCGAACCAAGTCAACACCGATTTTGTGAGAATTGAGCACTGCGGCAGTCATTTCAGCATCAAATAACTCTAACTCACGCTCAAACCTTCCCAATACTTTAAGTCTGTAATGCAAGGGAATTAGTGGATTAGAGTTAAGCTTCGCTAAATAGGATTTAATGCTTTTTTGAAGTAGAATTTTTTCATCTTTTGAACTGCCTGAAACATATTGGCTTAAACGTTTTTCAATATCAGTAAACGGCAGTGTTAGTGCATCCGTTAAAAGCTCTGCTTTGCCAAGTTCAAGTTTTTGAGGGTGCAGCCGAAGGTCAGTATCCAGTTCAAAGGATACGGTCTCCATGAGTCGATTTGCATCTTCTGTGCTTGTACCTTGTTGCATATAAATCCTTATACTGCATTTTATTAATAAAGGAATCTACTATGAAATAGCTGCTTTTGAATGATTTGTCAAAACTTTACCAAGAGGGGTTATATTTTTTACCTAGGTGGATGCAATTTTATTTATCCAGTGCAGGGTGCTTGACCATAGCCAGTCTATAACCATAATGCCGCCTTCTTTGGTCGTTTGGTCAGAGTGGAGGCTGTGTGTCAGATAAGCTTTGTATTAATCTTCAGGATATTTCAGCGGCAGGAAAGTCGTGGGATATAGATGTTTCTGCTGCGTTTTTGATGGATGCAGATGCTGGTGATGTGAATGCTTTGATGAATGTGTGCAGTGATGCCCATTGGCAGGGGTTGGTTCAAAAGGCGTATGGTATTTATACTTTGCGTGGTAAGTGGGCAGTTTCTGTGATGCGTCAGTGTGATCGTTGTATGGGTGAGTTTGAATGGGCTGTTACAGGTGATGTTGGACGCAGCTATGCGTTTGAAGAACAGCATGATATGGATGAGGAAGATCGTGCAGATATTGAGGTGGTTTCGCCACCAGGCACGTTGAATTTGGTGGATGTTTTGCGTGAAGAAGTTTGGTTGGCATGGAAACCGTGTGTAATATGTAAGGATTCATGTAAAGGTTTGTGTCAGGGTTGTGGTGTTAATCTCAATCATGATAAGTGTAAGTGTGGCGGTGATAAGCATGACAACCCCTTTGCTGCACTGGCAAAAATGAAATTTGATGCTTGATTGAATATATTTTGAAGTATCAGTTAATGAGCAGGAGTAAGTAAAATGGCAGTTCCAAAGAGAAAAACCAGTAAATCAAAACGTAATATGCGTCGTTCTCACGATGGTGTTACTGTTGCAGCAATGAGCGAATGCCCTGAATGTGGTGAGACTATGCGTCCACATCATGCATGCCAGAGCTGTGGTCAATACAAAGGCCGTGAGGTTCTTGAGAAAGCAGAAGCTTAATGCCTTCGATGGGTGAGACCAATATGAGCCGAATTTTAGTCGATGGGCATGGTGGGGATGATGCCCCTCATGTTGTGATTGATGCGTTAGCTCAGGTGCTCGCCAAGCAAAATAAAACTGTAAAATTCGGCATTTGTGGGCAACCAGAAGTGCTGCTTCCTGTGCTGCGTGAAAAGGGCTTGGAAGAAGTTGTGGATATTATCCCCGCAGTCGATGTGATTGAGATGTGTGATCCGCCAGCCGTAGCTCTTCGTCGCAAAAAACAATCTTCGATTCATGTCGGAGCGCGTAGCGTGCGTGATGGTGAGTGGGATGCCATGGTCAGCGCTGGTAATACTGGTGCTTTGATGGCGATTTCGAAGTTTATTTTAAAAACACTACCAGGCATTGACCGACCTGCAGTATCATCGATGATTCCAGCGGAAGGTGGCAGCACTTTTTTTCTTGATATTGGTGCCAATGTAGATTGCTCTTCGGAGCATTTGGTGCAATTTGCTGTGATGGGCAGTTGTTATTTGCAAGCCGCAGAAGGTGTAGAATCGCCAAGAGTGGGGTTGTTGAATATCGGTTCTGAAGATATTAAGGGTACGGATGTTATCAAAGTCGCAGCAGCACGTTTGCGCGAATCAAACTTGAATTTTATCGGTAATGTTGAAGGCACAGACATATTCACAGATAAGGTAGATGTGGTTGTATGTGATGGTTTTGTAGGTAATGTTGCTTTGAAGTCTATGGAAGGCTTGGCAAAGTTGATGTTAACACAAATTAAACGTGAACTGACTTCTTCAGTGATTGCTAAAGCGGGGGCTATGTTGGCAGGTAATGCTTTGCGGCGCGTCAAAGATTCGCTGCATCCGAGTGAGCATAATGGCGCACCTCTTTTGGGTTTGAATGGTATTGTTGTGAAAAGTCATGGTTCTGCAGATGCTTATGCTTATGCCTGTGCCATTGATGTGGCGATTCGTGAAGTTGAAGCAAAGCTTATTGAACGTACGCTTGAGAGTATGAATCAAATGGCGGATGCGTCATGATTTTAAACACCCATATTGTTGGTGTTGGTGGTTATTTGCCCGAACGAATTTTAAGCAATGAAGAACTATCAACGATGGTGGACACTTCGGATGCGTGGATTCGTGAGCGTACAGGCATCACACAAAGACATATTATTGCTGAAAGTCAACAAACATCTGATTTGGCAGCAGCCGCAGCCAAACAAGCCTTACATGATGCGGGTATCAGTATTGATGATATTGATGCACTTGTGGTCGCGACGACTACACCTGATATGATTTTCCCTTCTACAGCTAGTATTGTACAACATAAATTGGGTGGAAAAGATTTTCCTGCTTGGGATATTCAGGCAGTTTGTTCAGGCTTTGTTTATGGCTTGGCGCAAGTCGACGGCATGATGCGCTCTGGGATGTTTAAGCGCGTGCTATTGATTGGTGCAGAGTCTATGTCACGTATTGTAGACTGGACAGATCGTAATACTTGCGTGTTGTTTGGTGATGGTGCAGGTGCTGTCGTATTGGAAGCCAAAGAAGAAAAGGGTGGTATGATTGGTTCTGTTTTGCATTGTGATGGTTCGTATCGGAATTTATTGATGGCAGAACATAAATATAAGGGCAATGCTCCTGGTAAAAAAGTTGATTTCAGTGTTGATGCAGCAGGCGTTGCAGCTGTAGAAATGAAAGGAAATGAAGTGTTTCGTGTAGCAGTTACCAAGTTAAGTGAAGTGGTTGGTGAAGTGCTTGAAAAATATAACATGGACAAAAAAGATGTGGACTGGCTGATTCCGCATCAAGCCAATATTCGTATATTAAAAGCCACTGCCAAAAAAATGCAGATGACTGAAGAGCATATGGCAGTGACTGTGCATCAACATGCCAATACATCATCAGCGAGTGTTCCATTGGCATTGAATCATTTGTATCGTCAAGGTAAGTTTGAGTCAGGGCAAGTGTTGTTACTGGAAGCATTTGCTGGCGGTTTTGCTTGGGGTGCAAATCTTGTGAGATGGAGTAAATAGTGAGTCAAAATTTAGTGGAAAACTTGGCATTTTTTTTTCCTGGTCAAGGGTCTCAGTCCAAAGGCATGCTTGCTGACTTTTTGGCGCAGGAGAGCATTGTACAAGATGCATTTTCTGAAGCTTCGGATGTTTTATCTTATGATATGGCAGCTTTGGTTTTGGGTGATGCCGAAGACAAGCTTAATCAAACTGAATACACGCAGCCTGCACTATTAACGGCTTCGACAGCGTTGTTTCGTTTATGGCAATCACGCAGTGGAGCTATGCCTGCACAAATGGCTGGGCATAGTTTGGGTGAATATTCAGCATTGGTTGCTGCGGATGTTTTGAGATTTAATGATGCTGTCGCTTTGGTGGCTTTTCGTGGGAAATCTATGATGCAAGCTGTACCTGCTGGTGTGGGTAAAATGGCTGCTATTATTGGTTTGGATGATGATAAAGTAGTGGAATTATGCGCCGCTTCTTCAAACGCAGAGAGTAAAGTATGGGCTGCGAACTTTAATTGTCCTGGGCAGTTGGTTGTAGCGGGAAATGGCGCTGCGGTAGAAGCTTTGATGATTACAGCTAAAGAAGCGGGTGCCAAGCGTGCGTTGCCGCTGGCTGTGAGTGCGCCTTCGCATACACCGTTGATGCAAGCAGCAGCAGATGCCATGCAAGAGAAGTTAGCGAACACTACATTAACTACGCCTGTATGCCCTGTGTGGAGCAATGCACGTGCTGTTGCATTAAATGATGTCGAAGATATTCGTACTGCCTTGGTGGAGCAATTGGTGTCACCTGTGCGTTGGACTGAAACGGTTCAGAAGATGTCTGCTGAGGGCATTACATCAGCAGTTGAAATGGGACCAGGCAAAGTGTTGTCAGGTTTGGTGCGTCGTATAGACAAAGAGCTTACGGTAGCATCTGTATTTACACCCGATTTGATGGATAAGGCGGTACAAGCATGAGTGAAACAATAATGAGTGCTAATAGACCCGTTGCAGTTGTTACTGGGGCAAGCCGTGGTATTGGTTTTGCAGTAGCAGAAACACTTGCCAAAGCTGGATATGATTTAGCGATTTGTGCGACGCGTGAAGCAACAGTGAATGCTGCAGCTGAGAAATTGCTGGTACACGGTGGAGAAGTTTCTGCACATGTTGTGAATGTAACCGATGCAGATGCTGTGAAAGCATTTATTCAGGCTGTAGTGAAACAATTTTCTCGTTTGGATGTATTGGTGAATAATGCAGGCATTACCAAAGACGGTCTTGCGATGCGTATGAAGGCTGATGACTGGCAATCTGTGATTGATACCAATTTATCATCGGTGTTTTATGCCTCACAAGCGGTGTTGAAACCAATGATGAAAGCACGCGTAGGACGTATTATCAATATTTCATCGGTGGTCGCGTCCATGGGCAACCCTGGACAGTTGAACTACTGTGCATCCAAGGGCGGCATTGATGCCATGACACGCTCATTGGCAAAAGAAGTGGGTTCACGTAACATTACCGTGAATGCTATTGCACCTGGTTTTATTGCCACTGATATGACTGCTGATTTGGGCGAGGATGCCCATGCATCATTAACTAGCCAGATACCTTTGGGGCGCTTGGGAAGCCCTGAAGATATTGCCGCCGCAGTATTATTTTTAGCTTCTGATTCAGGGTGTTATATCACGGGTCAGGTGTTACATGTGAATGGTGGCATGTACATGTAAGAAAGAATTGCCCATTTGGGCAGTGTGTTTGAGAAGATGAGGGATGCAAATTCTTGACAGTGCTTAAAGCGATGTTTAGAAGCCACATCATATTCGATAGGGAGGACATATATGTCTGCAGAAATTGAAACTAAAATTATTAAGATTGTTGCTGATCAGCTAAATGTTGACGAAAGCGAAATCAATTCAGATTCATCATTTGTTGATGATTTGGGTGCTGATTCATTGGATACAGTTGAATTGGTTATGGCGTTCGAAGAAGAATTCGGCGTTGAAATTCCAGATGATGATGCTGAAAAAATTCAAAGCGTACAAAACGCTATCGATTACGTAGCAGCTAAGGCTGAGTAATATGACACAACGCGTTGTTGTCACTGGAGTGGGGCTTGTTACACCACTTGGTACTGGCACTGATAAAACATGGCAAAACCTTATCGCTGGAAAATCTGGCATAGGGCGTATTACGCATTTTGATGCGGAAGCGGCTGGCATGGCTTGTACCATTGCTGGTGAGGTTCGTGATTTTGATGTGAACGCGTTTATCAATCGGAAAGATGCACGTAAGATGGATACCTTTATTCATTATGGTGTGGCTGCCGCGCAAATGGCATTAGAGCAATCTGGTTTAGAAATCACAGAAGAAAATGCTCAACGTGTGGGTGTAGGTATTGGCTCTGGTATTGGCGGTATGCCTGCCATTGAAAAGACCATGCGTGCTTATGAAAAAGGTGGGGCGCGTAAAATCTCCCCATTCTTTATTCCTATGACTATTATTAACATGGTCTCAGGCTGGGTGTCTATGCTTACGGGTGCAAAAGGTCCGAATGTTGCGACGGTCACGGCTTGTGCAACAGGTACCCATGCTATTGGTGATGCATTTGAGATGATTGCCCGTGGTGATGCTGATGCTATGTTGGCGGGTGGCACGGAAGGTTGTATTTGTGAGTTGGCGGTGGGTGGTTTTTCAGCAGCCAGAGCATTATCTACACGCAATGATGAGCCAGAAAAAGCATCACGCCCTTGGGATAAGGATCGTGATGGATTTGTGATGGGTGAAGGTGCGGGTGTTTTGATGCTCGAATCACTTGAAACAGCCAAAGCTCGTGGAGCCAATATTCTTGCGGAAGTGGTTGGCTACGGCATGTCTGCCGATGCTTATCATATGACAACGCCTGCACCAGAAGGTGAAGGTGGGGCTCGTTGTATGCAGGCTGCCTTAAAACGTGCGCAATTAAACCCTGAAGATGTTGATTATGTGAATGCACATGGTACTTCAACACCTGCGGGTGATGTTTGTGAAACACAAGGTATTCAGGCTGCGTTTGGTAACCATGCTTCTAAATTGATGGTTTCTTCAAGTAAATCGATGACTGGGCATTTACTGGGTGCAGCAGGTGGTATTGAAGCTGCTTTTTCAGTATTGGCAGTACACAATGGCATTGTTCCGCCAACCATTAACTTGGATAATCAAGATTCAGCATGTGCATTGGATTATGTGGCAAATACAGCGCGTGAAGTAGCTATTGATGTTGCAGCATCAAACTCTTTCGGTTTTGGCGGAACCAATGCAACGGTTATTGTCCGAAAGTTCAGCTGATTTACATAAAGATACAAATATTTCCCTTTTTACAAGGATTTTAAAAAGAACACTTCATGCAAATGAGGTGTTCTTTTCATTTAAGGAGAATTTTTGTGCCATTCTTGAAGATCCAAAGGGTGCTGGAAAACAATTTTTAGTGTCAAAAGCTGGTGTTTCTACATGGTTACAGCAAGGTGATGATGCAGAAGTGTTCTTTGATATTTGGAAGGGGTGTATACAACCTGCTTGTTGCGATTTCCCCGCGATTCAACAGCTCATTTATGCTTCTTATGAGGTGTGTGGTGTATTGGAAAATTTACCAGCATCTAAAACAGCACCGCCCAAGGGTTTATTGTGGTTACATGAACCTGAATGGAGCATTTGTTTTGATAGTGCATGCCATACAGTTTATTTGGCATCCCGTATCAGTGAGCAACAACTCGATGAGATTGAATGTTTATTGGATGGCATGAGTTGTGTAACCAGCTCTGATGAGCTTGTTACATCAGGTGTTTATGAAACCTCTGATGATTACTGCGAGGCAGTAGAAAAAGTGAAAGAATATATTCGTGCGGGCGATGTTTTTCAGGCGAATATTGCGCGCTTTTGGCATATGGACTTCGATAAGCAGCAATTAATGACACTTTATCAACATTTACGGCGTGTAAATGCCGCACCTTTTTCGTGTTTTATGCAGGCTGATGATTTAACCATCATATCGGCTTCGCCTGAGCGCTTATTTTCATTATCTGCGGATGGTATCGCAGAAACGCGCCCGATTGCTGGCACTCGGCGACGCAGTGAAGGTGATGAGGATGCAGTGTTGCGTGATGAATTGTTACTTTCAGACAAAGAGTGTGCTGAACATATCATGCTGGTTGATTTAGAGCGTAATGATTTGGGGCATGTTTGCGTGCCTGGCAGTGTTGAAGTGAATGAGCATATGACGATTGAGCAATATTCAACAGTACAGCATATTGTTTCCAATGTTCGCGGACGCTTGGCAGAAGGGCATGATGTGGTTGATTTGTTTCAGGCGATGTTTCCTGGTGGAACGATTACAGGTTGCCCAAAGGTGCGCTGTATGGAAATTATTCATGCATTAGAGCATCAGGCACGTGGCCCATATACAGGTAGTATTGGTTATATCGCATGGGATGGCAGTGCTGATATGAATATCTTAATTCGCACATTTTGGCATGATGGTGATGAGTTACATTGGGCTGCTGGAGCTGGTATTGTGGCAGATTCAGAGCCTGAAAAAGAGCGTGTTGAAACAGAGCACAAAGCCGAAGGTTTGTTGCGAGCTTTGCATCACCAATGATTATGTGCTTTTCTTCATGCCCTCTTCAATAGCAAGAATTTGAGTCTCTAAGCCTACCGCATCTTCAATATTAATTTGAAAAGCGATGCCGCTACCAGGTGTTTTCTTAAAACCGCCCACCTCAGATATTTTTTCAAGAATGGTTCTGCCTAGATGTTCTTCGACAATAAACATCAACATATTGCGTTGGCTTTCAAGGTTAAGCCCAAAAAAAGTATGCTGAGGTTTAAGGCCTTCACCTCTAGCATCAGATACAATTGTTGCGCCTGTGGCTCCAGCATCGCGTGCAGCCTGCATAATTTTATCGGTTTTGGTATTTTCAATAAAGGCAATAATTAGTTTAAATTTCATGCTTTCTCCTTGTTCTTTTGACGATATTCAATCCAAGATGAGGCTTGGGCATAGAATAAAACACTGATAATCGGGAAGACGCTGGCAAAAGCAATCAGCCCGAAACCATCAATCATGGGGCTGCGACCAGGAGTTGTGCTGGCCAATCCCAATCCAAGTGCTGCCAATAAAGGCACTGTGACAGTAGAAGTGGTTACGCCGCCTGAATCATATGCCAAAGGAATTATTGTTTTGGATGCGAAGAATGTTTGAATAATGACGATAATATAAGCAACCATGATAAATGACCACAAAGGGCCTCCTGTAACAATACGCAAGCAACCAATGGCTACGCCAGTTGCTACACCAAGCCCTACGGCAATGCGTAAACCAAATGCAGAAATAGAACCTGCTGAAATTTCTTGGGCTTTTAAGGCAACTGCAATCAATGCTGGTTCGGCAAATGTGGTGGCAAAACCAATAAAAAAACCGAATAGATAGACCCAGCCATAGTCTGACCAAAGGTAGTCACCAATGATGCCATCAGGATATAGAAATGCAGGATCGGTTAACTGTTTTGCCATGGTATCGCCAAGTGGAAAGATGGCTTCTTTTAAGCCGACAAGAAAAAGAGCCAAGCCAACAATAACAAAACACAGACCTTTGATAACCTGTGAAATACGAGCAATGGGTTGTTTTAAAACAATGTATTGAAAAAAGAAAAGCGTGAGAATGATGGGCATGACATCCCAAACTGTACGCCAAACTGTTGTGCCAAGTAGTATTAGAAACTCGCTCATGGTAATACAATCATGCCATATATCATGACAAACAACATTGGCATTAATGATGCGAATGCAATAAGTCCAAAGCCATCAATGATAGGATTTCGCCCCGCAATGGAAGAGGCAAGACCAATACCCAATGCTGTAACAAGTGGCACAGTAATCGTAGAGGTGGTAACACCGCCTGAATCATAGGCAATACCGATGATTTCTTTGGGTGCAAATGGTGTAAGCAGTTGAACCATTAAATAGCCGCCAATAATCATAACGGGTAATGACCAGCCACGTAAAATGCGTAATACACCAAGAAAAATAGCCAACCCGACAGATAGAGCGACGCTTAAACGTAAACCATTGGCATAGGAGGACTTATCAGCTTCACTGGAGCCAATTAACTGTGCTTGGGCTGCAATATCGGCAGCTTTTCCTGCGATGGCAATCAGGGCTGGTTCAGCGATGGTGGTACCAAAACCAAGTAAAAATGCGAATAATAAAAGCCAAAACAAACTACCTTTTTTGGCAAATGAATAAGCCAGCTTTTCGCCCATGGGGAATAAAGCTAGCTCTAAGCCTTGGATAAACAGTGCCAAACCAAATAGCACACAAACAAAACCCGTTAACATGGCTGGTAAGTTGGGAATAGCTTGATGCAAGACAAATAGTTGGAAGATGACAATCACCAAAACAATCGGAGCCAAATCTCGCAAGGCACCAAGAAGAGGTTTGAAAAATGCCTGAAATTGTGGCTGCATGAGTGTCACGTACTTCCTTATATTATTTGTTTACTCACCTGTCGCAATTCGATCTACCAACTCTTTCACTGTTGGGATGTAACCATTTTTATAAAAAGGATCTGTACCAAAGCGATAAGCTGCATGCCCTGCAAACATAAGGTTGTGTTCAAGTTCGCCATCATGGGCAACAGATTGAAGGGTCTTTTGAATACAAAAGCTGCGAGGGTCAGCTTTTCTACCAGTTGTGCCTAAATCATTGGCAGCCCAGTTAGAAAAGGCACATTGTGATAGGCAACCCATGCAATCCAATTGATCTTGGCGAATCTCTTGGGCTTTATCCTGATCGACAAAAATCAATGTTGAATCAGGTGTTAGCAAAGCTTTGCTAAAACCATCTTTGATCCACTCCTTTGCACTTTGAGCATCACCTTTGGTGATATATACCTCTTTATTGCGCACGCCGAATGTAAACATTTCACTATGATCACCCGATGCATGATCCATAAAAGAAATTTCGCGATCAGAGCGTTCATAGAGCTCATGTAGAAAACGATTGTAAATGGCAGATGAATAAAAGCCTGTTGGCGAAAATTTATTTAACTTTATATCGCCTTCTTTTAAGTTTAAGAGACGTTGTTTCCAGACATCAGAAATAGGGCTTTCTTGGGTTAATAGTGGACGCGTGCCATATTGGAATACGATAGGACCAATCTCATCATTATTCAGCCAATCAGACCATTCACGTAAAAACCATACACCACCAGCCATGATAATAGGCACTTCATTTAAACCAAATTTATTCATGGTTTGGCGCAATTCTACGATACGAGGGTAGGGAGCTTGTGGTTTGTTTGGATCTTCTGAATTGGATAGTCCATTGTGACCACCAGCCAACCAAGGATCTTCATATACCACGCCACCCAGCCATTCAGGGTGTTTTTTATACGAGCGCAACCATAGTGCACGAAAGGCACGGGCTGATGAAATAATAGGGTAGTAGTGTACATTGTAAGCAGCAGCCAATGGTGCGAGTTTAAAAGGCATGCCAGCACCACATGTTACCCCATGAATAAGACCTTTGGCTCCATCAAGAACGCCTTTTAATATACGTTCAGCACCACCCATTTCCCATAATACATTCATATGAATGCGGCCATTACCCTCGGCAACTTCATGGGCGATTTGTGCTTGTTTGATGCCACCAGCAATACCCTGTGAAACCAACTCTTCAAAGCGTGCTTTGCGACTTTTACCATGATAAACTGTACGAATCACATTGCCGTGCTCATCTTCATTATCGGCATTTACAGCCGAAAAAGTACCCACACCACCAGCCTTTGCCCATGCGCCCGTTGTTTGACCGTTCGAAACAGCAACACCTTTACCTCCTTCGATAAGAGGTAGCACTTCTTTGCCAGATAGGATCATAGGGGGTAGGTGAAATGACATGGTATTCCTTTATATTTTTTCTTCATCTACGTTCGATAGATTTAGATTTTCATAGTATTAGGCGATGACTCTAAATCCTCTCGCCAGCATCGCAAGCCTCATCTGATTTGCTTGAAGATAATATGCAATATGATACGTCTATTTAAAGCATGTTGTTTTAACAGATACGAACTCATTTATAACTATGCTGAATAGGTGCCCTTATTTTATAGTATTGCGGGACATAGTTGTTGATTTTTTACTTTTTGTTAAAGTGATGAGATTATTTATTGTGGGCAAGGTGTCAGTATATGTTTGAAGTTGATCAAAATATGATGTTTTTTTCTATTATATTATTACTTATGATGGTTTTGTGGTGGTTGCAATATCAGCGTCAAAAGAAGGTTATTTCAACCTTAAATCAAAGCATTCAAGAGCTTGAAGAGGATATTGTCGGGCAAAAGCAATTGATTGATATACATATGCAAGATTTGACCACACAAATGATTAGCCAGGCCTCGTTAAATGAATGTGTGCGGCATGCCGAAAAAGAAGTTAAAAGCTTGACCATTCAACTCTCTGAAAAAGCTGCAATGATCAATGATTTGAATGCCAAGCTATCTGATTATAAAACAGATATGGCTAAGCTTGAAACAAGGTTGATAGAAGAGCGTAAATCGTCGATTGAAAAGCTAGAATTACTTAATGAGGCAAAGTCTAAACTGGGCAATGAGTTTAAAATCCTTGCCAATCAAATTTTTGAAGAAAAGGGCAGGGTTTTTGATCAGCAAAACCGCAATAGTTTGGATGAAGTATTAAAACCGATGCGGGAGCAGTTGGGTGATTTTCGTAAACGTGTGGATGAAATTCATACCGATGATAGTAAAGAGCGCGCTTCACTTAGGGAGCATTTGGCACAGCTTAAAGATTTAAACCAACAAATGAGTGCGGATGCATTGAACTTAACGCAGGCATTAAAAGGTGAGAGTAAAGCGCAGGGCAATTGGGGTGAAATGATTTTGGAACGCATTTTGGAGACTTCTGGCTTGCGTGAAGGGCATGAGTTTGCACGTGAGCAATCATTTACAAGTGAAGATGGTAAGCGTCTGCGCCCTGATGTGGTGGTATATATGCCAGGTGATAAGCAGGTGATTATTGATTCTAAAGTTTCTTTGACGGATTATGAACGTGCAGTCTCTGCCAGTAGTGATGCGGAGCGAAAGGTAGCACTCAGCGCACACTTAAGAAGTATGAAAACGCATATTCAGGGCTTGTCAGGTAAGCGTTATGATCATCTGCCCAATGTACATTCCCCCGACTATGTATTGATGTTTATGCCGATTGAAGGTGCTTATTTGATGGCAATTGAAGCGGATAGTAGCATTTTTGAAACAGCTTTTGAGCAGCGCGTGGCTGTGGTTACACCTTCCACCTTATATGCTACATTAAAGCTTATTGAACAGCTTTGGCGCTATGAACGACAAAGTGAAAATGTGGTTAAGTTGATTGATAGAGCCAGTAAGTTGCATGATAAGATGGTGGACTTTGTCAAAGCCTTTGAAGAAGTTGGCAGCCGCTTGGATCAAGCTCAAACGGCTTATGGCACGGCACTGGATCGCATCAAATCGGGTCGAGGAAATGTTATCAACCAAATTGCAACATTGGGTGTGCTTGCGGGTAAAACAAAGAAGGAACTACCCAAGCATTTGGTGGATGATGCAGGAATTAAAAACCAACTATCAGATAAAGACTGATTCTATAATGCGATATTTAGGATGGTAGGTATCGCTACTTAAGCTAACCTCTGCTTTCTTCAAGGTGATTACTCGTTAGGCTAATATTGAATCTATAATGGAGGGTGTAAGTGTCATTCGAATTTATTGAGTTGCTAATTCAAATATCAGCAATAGCCTTTTTCGCATGGCTTTACTTCGCTTTGTCAAAGTTTGATAAACAACTCAAAGACCATAGGTGTCTACACAAGTTTATTGTGGTTAATATGGGCAAAATGAGTTGACTAGTTCAGGCTTAGAATATCACATAAATATGTTTTAACTTATTGATATTACTGTATAATATTTCAGTATGACACTGAATTTAATGCCATTGATCCTAGACTTCAGCGGAGATATAACCATGTTATGTATTCACACTTGCGCACCGTT
>Ga0256829_1002192_pt1 | contig 14844 bp, 16 predicted proteins | sample 131447metaG_FD_185979 | JGI IMG/M metagenome (GOLD analysis project Ga0256829, IMG submission 185979) | Hydrothermal vent microbial communities from Lau Basin, Pacific Ocean - 131-447 | ecosystem: Environmental > Aquatic > Marine > Hydrothermal vents | place: Pacific Ocean: Lau Basin | collected...
AAAAGACATTCAAATGCACATCATCCATCACACACACAAGTTGTTCAAAAGTATCAAGATGCATCTTTTTTAGGGCACTGTCTTTTGTCACATCAATCAAAAAGACATGCTTAAAACCATCATTCTTTGCATCATCAACACGCTTTTTTTCAGATTCTACAATGGTGACACTCAGTCCATCTGCTGCAAGTCCCTGCGCAATAAACTTGCCATGGTTTCCGTAACCAAAAATAACAATTTTATTGCTTGACATCAATATCTCCTTCATGCTGTGATTTGAAATACTCCAAACTTATCTTTCTGCCCATCACCAAAAGTACATCAAATGTCTCAATCTCCATAGTTTGTGGAGGATTGAAAATAAATTGACCTTTTCTTTCTATCCCCAAGAAGAGCAGTTTACTCTCTTTAAAGGCTAAATCTTCAACCTTTTTCCCCATCATTGTATGTGAAGCATGTACATGTATTTCATCGATATTGGCAATACTTTTTCCTGTCAATATGGCATGAATCGCCTTGTACATAGTAGGTTGTGTAATGGCTGTGTAAATCATCGTATTTGCAACGAGATTAGGAAGGAGCACTTCATCTGCACCTGCATACTTAAACTTATCTACTGTTTCAGGGTCATTCACACGTGCAATCACTTTTATGTTACGTGAAATACTCTTTGCATTGAGTGTAATATAGATATTTTCCACATCACTTGAGGTAAGACATAATATCGTTATATCACAATACTTTACATCAAATTTACTCAGTGTTTTGTGGCTACTCGCATCTTCGTGTATGGCGATATAACCATCTTTTTTTGCAGATTTTACACGTGTAACATCCGTATCCATAATGACATAATGTTCGATGTTCTTTCTTTTTTGACGAAAAAACATTTTTGCCATCTGTCCATAACCACAAACAATCATAAAAGACTTACTTTTATTCATCTGCTCAACAATACGGCCTTCTTTAAGCTCATTAAGCCTTTCAGAGAAGGCAGACACTATGACCGATGTTACAAAAGATATCATCGCGATACCACTGATAATAATCAAAATAGAAATCGCCCGACCTATATTGGTCACAGGAGAGATATCACCATACCCTACTGTGGAGATAGTGACTATCGCCCAATACACTCCATCAAAAAGCGTGTCAATCTTCGAGTTTTTATCGGCTTCTAGAATATAGATACCTATCCCTGAAGTCATCACGATAAAGACAAGAAGAAAAAGAAGGGTAAGTAATTCAAATTTTTTATTGATAATAACATCAACAAATTGATTAATGCTTTTTGTATAACGCAAAAGCTTAAACACTCTAAATAAAATAAACACACGCAGTATACGCAGTGGTCTATAAGCTGGCAAGATAGCCAATAGATCGACAATAGCAGAAGGCGTAAGCATATATTTCAATTTAGCGGAGAGACCCTTTTTTAAAACCCTATATAGACTAAATTCTCTGCCTAGAAATTTTGCATCATTATACTCTTTTATCATCATCTCAGAGAGGTCGTTATGCACCCACAAACGAAGCATGTATTCTATAGCAAAGATAAGTGATACCACATAAATATCGTAATTGTCCAACCATACAGGTACAGGGTTTTTGACTTCATAAATAAGAATGATAACCGAAGAGATTACCAGAAATATAATCGTTAAATCGAAGTAGCGTTTGTAGGTATTGTTCGTGTCGTATAGCAAGCCTTTGGTAAATTGCTTGGCTACTTTATATTTGGCAGAACGATGAAGAAAGAGTGCAAATGATAATAACAACCCTTTCATCTCTCTTCTCCCTTGCTTTTAGGAAAGTCTCAGTTTGAGTAACTCATTTACTTTACCAGGGTTTGCAGAACCTTTTGAAGCTTTCATCGTTTGTCCGACAAAAAAGCCAAAGAGTTTGTCTTTACCAGATTTGTACTGTTCCACTTTATCTTGGTTGTTTTCAAGTATCTCATCAATAATGGCTAAAATAGCACCATCATCACTAACCTGAGCCAGCCCAAGCTCTTCAATGAGTGCATCAACATCACGACTTTCATTCTCCATCATATGGTCAAGTATCTCTTTCCCACCTTTTCCTGAAATACTATCATCAGAGATTTTAACTACCAAGGTACCCAATGTCTTAGCATCTATAGGAGAGTTTTCTATGTTGTACCCTGCTTTGTTTAAGCGTCCAAGTAACTCTGAAGTAAACCATGTCACCGCTGTCTTTGCCGCAGCACCTTGTGCTAACATCTCTTCAAAGTAAACTGCCATCTCTTTGTCAGAAGTAATAACCAAAGCATCATACATTTTGACACCCAGTTCTTCTGTATAGCGTTTCACTTTTGCATCAGGAAGCTCTGGCATAATTTTGGCTTCGTCTATCATCTCTTGTGTGACAACCAATGGACGTAAATCAGGGTCTGGGAAGTAACGGTAGTCTGCCGCTTCCTCTTTACCTCTCATAGAACGTGTTTCACCTGCATCCACATCCCATAGACGTGTTTCCATATACACTTCTTCATCATAAATACCATCTTCATACGCTTCTGTTTGGCGTTGTACTTCATAGGCAATGGCAGCAGCTACAAACTTAAAGGAGTTGATGTTTTTAATCTCAACTCTTGTACCAAATGCCTCTTGCCCTTTAGGACGGATAGAAACATTTACATCACATCTAAATGACCCTTCTTGCATGTTTGCATCACTGATGTCTAAGTAACGTACTGTAGAGTGAAGCTTTTTCAAAAAAGAAACCGCTTCTTCAGAACTTCTCATGTCAGGGTCAGAGACTATCTCAAGTAAGGGGGTACCTGCACGGTTCAAGTCGACTTTAGAGTGGTCACCCTCATGCATATTTTTACCAGCATCAGCTTCTAGATGTGCTTGTGTCATCCCTATACGTTTTTGTGAGCCATCTTTAAGGTCTATAAATACTTCACCTTTTTGAACAATAGCTTTGGTAAGTTGTGTAATCTGATATGCAGAAGGGCTATCAGGATAAAAATATGATTTTCTATCGAAGTGCGACGTATGGTTTACGTTAGCATTAATAGCATAGCCAAGTCTCATAGCTTTAATAGCCGCTTCTTGATTGACCACAGGCAAAGCACCAGGAAGCGCTAGACAGGTAGGACAGGTGTTGGCATTTTGATGTTCTGCAAAAGAGGTAGCACAAGAGCAAAAAAGTTTTGTTTTTGTATTAAGTTGTACGTGAACTTCAAGACCGATAACGGTTTCAAACATAGTAATATTCCTCGTTAGATAATTAAAGATATTATAGCCTTTTGGTTATTTAAGGGAGTTTACTACAGAAAATGTACCCAACAAAGAAACAAAATGACGCAAAAAAAATAACTTTTTTCCATTAAATAACATTTGAGTGACAATTATAAGGTATAATGTCAACGAAACTTACGTATAACTACGTAAACAAAGCCAAACTGTCTGCGAAGACAGGACGGAAAGCCACGGGTCTCTACCCCTTTTGCGAGACAGCCGGGTTGCCTGCATATACAATAACTTAAATCAATATAGGGGATTTAATAATGACAACAGCACCAAACAAAGACTTAACAAACAAAGCAGCAATGATACAACATATATATTATGCAAAACGTGCACATCAAGACTGGGTTAAAAAAGCTGATAGATTGGTCAATGGACTCAATGGCTATCAAGGTAAACAGGTAGATTTAAACGTAGATAAATCCTTTATCCCTCTCGATAGTTCCTCTTGTTCTTTTGGAAAATGGTTTCATGATTTTGCTATTCATCTTTCTAGATTTGACTCTATCGGACGATTTATCAATCGTATAGAAGAACATCATAACGCCTTACATGAGACCTATGAAAAAATCTATTTTATATTTTTTGTCAAACCCGAACAAAAATCTTTTCTAAAAAAAATATTGACATTTAATACTAAAAAAGTATCTGAATTAGATAGAGAAAAAGCAAAAATACATTTAGAGTATCTAAAACGATCTTCACGAGAACTCTTAGAAGTGTTACAAATATTAGAAGATAAAATCAGAGCACTTGACTATACAGAACTTAGAAAGTTTCAAGAAAAGTAACATTGAGAAAATGCAGTTATTTACTCAGTAAATCATCCTTTTCCCTATAAACAGAAGACTCAACCCCAAATGCACCTAAAACCGTATGAAAGATATTATTCTGTCCATAACGTTCTTTCGGTTGAATATAGGGTTGAGTAAAGCCTTTAAGCCTAAGAAACTCTTTTGACTCCCAAACAATAAAAGGAATTTTTTTCTGAACATCAGGTGCTATGGCATAAGGTGTGCCGTGAAGATAGAGGTTGTATTCACCTAAACTTTCACCGTGGTCAGATAGATATAAAAAAAGAACAGGTAAATGGAGTTTTTTTAGCTTATTGATAGTTTTAGCCAAAAAATAATCGGTATATAAAATAGTATTGTCATAGGCATTAAAGAGCGACTCTTTAGAACACTCTTTAAGGTCAACGGTTTTACATACAGGAGTGAAGTGTTCAAAGCTTGATGGATATTTTTTAAAATAGGTTGGTCCATGGCTACCTGCTGTATGCAGAACCATCAATATTTTAGACGCTTTTACTGAAAGTATATTTTTATTTAGATTGGAGATGAGTACTTCATCATAGTCACACCCCTCACCTTGACACGCTTTTTTCAGCTCACCAGCTTGATAAAAATGGTCTACTTTCTGATTTGGTTCTCCCCAATTTTTTGTTCGCCACTCTACATAGGCTCCCATACGGTGCAGGTAGTTAGTTAGAGGCTCATAGCTATTAGAGGTAGAACCATCATAAGAGAGAATACTTGCTACTGATTTAGTGGTATAGGTTGCTGTAGAGTAGGTGTTTTTAAGGACAAGAATATTCTCTTTTTTTAGTTGTGGATTGGTCTCTTTGTTGTAGCCATAGAGTGAAAATTCACTTGCTCGTGCCGATTCTCCGATGACAAGTACCACGACTGTTTTATTGTTATCTTTAAATTTTCCATCAGGCAAGAGGATCTGTTTTTGATTGGCTCTACGCTTTTTAAGTTCAACACGAACAGCGTTAATGGAGTACGACCAAGGCATGGCAAGACCCCCTAAATATTTTGCATTTTTATCGAGCCATAGCCATGTAAAAGAGTTAAGATAGAGGATTAATGCACTTAATATAAATGTACCAAATCCAGATAGAAGTAGATGTTGTCTTTTAGAGGGTTTAATTCGAATTTTATAGATAATCAGACTTGGTAAAATACCCAAAAACAAAACATAGAGCAAGAGTTTAGAGTCAAAATAGGCAGAGGCTTCAGAGTAACGTGTACCCAGTGTATTACCCATCATTGCACGGTCAAGAATAACATTATAAGTTTGTACAAAGTAGAAAGCGATGGAGTTTGCAAAAAAGGTAAGCATCAAAAAGAGTTTAAAAAATCGAACCCCAAGTAGTGCCATAAGATGAAAAAGAAGCATTTGTACTGCAAAAAGGGCAATCACAGCACATCCAAAAGTAATGTAGGCACTGCTTTTAGAGAGTTCAAGGTGTTCTGTAACATAGGCTATAAAAGGGTAATGGTATAAAATAAGATTGATAAAAACAGCAAGTATGGTTAGTTGAAGAAGTGTATACTCTTCTTTAAACATTAAGGTCTCCTATTTTTTTGATAGAGTAAAAAGCTCTCATCCATCGCCTTTGTTTTTGAGCCTAACCAAGGAAAATGACCATAAATAATGGAGATAGCCTCTTGGGGGTTCTCTTTGTCATGCGTACTATAGAGATAGAGTGCCGAAGCTAAAGAGGTTCTGTCTGCTCCTGCTTTACAGTGTATGAGTAAAGGTTTTTTTGCCTCTTTCATCAGTTTTACAAGCTTATTCATCGTCTCAACAGATTGTTTGGTTCTATCTCCAAATCCAAAGTCGTAGTGCGTAATGTTATGCTCTTTTGAGATGGCTATCTCATCCTTATACCAAGACTCATCAGATGCACCTCGTAGATTAATAATACTGTTAAAATGATATTCATCTATGTAATAAGGCAGATTAAAAGAGTAGAGTTGTGCACTTCGGTAGAGTTGGGAATTGACTTGATGAAAGTTACCATAAAGTTTAAAATACCCAAGCCACAAAAGAGCTAAAAAAAATAGGGGTGCAAAAAAGTAACGTAAAAATCTTCTAATTATCATCGCATCGTTCCTTGTAAGATATTAAGTTTAGGGTTATAGACAATGGATATGCTTTGAATCCTTTAATCATTATGCCATTTTATTCACAATAAGACTAATTCTTCCTTAAAATTAACACGCTACAGCTCAATGACTTAGGAAAAATTTGCCTAATATGTGAATCCATCTTTACAAAAATAACGGATAGAGGCAAACCCCTCTGCTCCCACAGCAGTACAAGCATCTATCTGTGCTTGTGTAACCATGCCACCTAATGCAAGCACAGGTATATCAACACTCTCTACCACTTTTTTTAAAGCCTCTAAGCCTACTGCTTCACCTTTATTTGGTGTATCAAATACAGGGCTATAGGTCAACATATCAGCAGCAAGTCTCTCTGCCTTTTTTGCTTCTTCAAGTGTGTGGGTACTCATGACCACAAATAGTCCTAATTCTTTTGCCTTTTGTATGTCTGCAAACTGTGTACTTTTAAGATGCACACCATCTGCACCCAACTTCGCTGCCAATACATAATCACCATGTAACAAAACCCTCTCAAAACCATGCGCGTATTTTAAAAATTGCTTGGCATTAGATGCATATTCTAAGGCTTGTTTATCTCTATAGGCTATCATAGAAGCTTTAGCACGAAAGTTTACTAAATCTTTTTTAAGGGTATCAAAATCAAGTGTAGTGGGGTCGGTGATGGCATAGGCTAGCATTTATGAATTTTGTTCTTTTTCTAAAAGTGCTTGAAGTAGTTTTGTTTGGGTTTGTAAAAGATGTAGCTTTTCTTTAGAGGTAATGAAATGTTCCAAACATAAAACAGCCACCAAACCAGGTACCATAGCAAATACAGCTGCAAACAATGCAAAAAGAAAAGAATTTGAATAGTTAGAGAGAAAGATGCTAATAGCACCTAAAAAGGCAGTAGCCCAAGCTATGCCTAGAAGGAAATTAACCACAAAACTTAAAGATTTATCTTTGAGTCTCATAGTCAAAGTTAGAATTATTCGTGTGAATCATCAACAGCTACAGCACCTGCAAGGTACACGTAGATAAGGATCATAAATACAAACGTCTGAAGCAATGCTGAGAACGAAAGTAGAAGATATGCAGGAAGTGGTGCAATGAATGGTACTAACATAAGAAGTACCCATAAGAACAAGTCATCCCCTTTGATGTTACCAAAAAGTCTGAATGAAAGTGAAATGATTCTTGAAATGTGAGAAACGATTTCGATTGGGAACATAAGTGGCGCAAGCACTTTTACAGGTCCTGCAAAGTGTGCAAAATATTTTACAACACCATTCTCTTTGATACCTTCATAGTTATAGTAAAAAAATACCATAAGCGCTAAAGGCAATGTCACGTTAATGTTTGAAGTTGGAGATTCAAACCCAGGGATAATACCAATAACGTTAGAAACAAAGATAAAAAGCCCAACTGCAGCTACTAGTGGTAAATACTTACGAGCAAGCTCTTCACCAATCACATCTTTACCCATAGCAATCACACCACCAAGGTATGCTTCCATAACATTTTGTGTACCTGCAGGTACAGCTCTTAAACTTTTTGTAGCCATTTTAGCGATAAGAAGTACAATCACAGAAACTAAAAGTAAATGCGCCACTAAAACAACTGAGTGGTTATGCTCTCCAAAAATACCGCCAAGGTAAGTAAATACACCTTCCATAAAACATCCTCTTGTATAAAATAATTGTGCGGATTATAGCTTTTTTGTACTTAATTTGGGCTAAGATTTTAGGCTAATTTCTCCTGTCCAAGCCTATAGAGTGCAAAATCATATTTAACAGGGTCAGCACTATCAAATTTTTTAAATCGTGCAGTCAGTTCTAAAGCTGCTTTCATATCGTATGTTTTACGCTTTAACAAACCTAAGCGTTGTGAAACTTTAAAGGTATGTGTATCCAATGGTAAAATCAAATCTTTTTTGTTTATCTTTGACCAAAGACCCATATCTAATGCATCCTTACGTACCATCCAACGTAAGTACATCATATAGCGTTTATAAGTACCCATAGCACTCGTTTTTTTAGGTATAGAACCAACAAGAAAATCATACCCCCTACTTTTATAACCATGTATAGATTTTAATGTTTCTATAAAATGCCATAATCCATCCAATACATTTTCTTCTTTTTTGTACCCTTCATAAAAAATATTTTCAATACTATCAATGTTTTTAAGTCTTTTTAGGGCTATAAAAAGCATACTCACATCCTCTGCATTTTGAAAACGATAGTAGTGTGATGAGAGTGTTTTTTTAATCGTTTCATCGGAAGCATCAAGAAGCGAAAAGTCCAAACTTTGCAAAAACTTGACGATGAATCTTACGTTCCCATAAGCAAACAGCGCACATATAAGGGCAATGGTTTCATCATTGTATTGTGATGCGATAAGGAGGGGGTCTGGTTTGTCTAAAGAGATTTCAGCACTATTATTGCGTGCTTTAACCTCATTATCTAGAAGTATTTTTACTTTTTTTAATGTCATTTAAAAGGTGAAATGTTCACCCAAATAGTGCTTACGAACATTTTCATCATTGGTTATCTCATCTGATGTACCAGTAGCTAGCATCTCACCTGAGCGCATCACGTAGGCTCTGTCACAGATACCTAAGGTTTCACGTACATTATGATCAGTAATCAAAATACCCATATCTAAATCTACAAGCTGCTTAATGATATTTTGTATGTCAATCACCGCGATAGGATCAACCCCAGCGAAAGGTTCATCAAGAAGTAAAAACTTAGGCTCACCCACCAAGGCACGCGCTATTTCTACTCTTCTTCTCTCTCCCCCACTTAGACGAATCCCTAAACGTGAACGAATAGGCTCGATGTTAAAAATTTCAAGAAGCTTTTCTATACGCGGTTTAATGGTCTCTTCTGCTAAATCCAATGCTTCAGCGGCAATAAGCAAGTTTTCTTCAACACTCAAATCTTTGAAAATACTCGACTCTTGTGGCAAGTAGCCTATCCCCATCTGTGCTCTTGCACTCAGTGGAAGTTTTGTGATATCTTCACCATCTAAAAAGACTTCACCTTCAGTTGCATCTGTTAGTCCACATACCATGTAAAAAGAGGTAGTTTTACCCGCACCATTGGGACCAAGAAGTCCTACTATCTCTTTCGATTTGACGCGAAGAGAGATGTCATGCACGATTTGTGTTTTTTTAATGGTTTTGGCAAGGTTTATGGCTTCAAGTGTGTGCATTTTAACTCTCTATTGTATAAATTCGACCATTTTCGCATGGCTCTATCTCTATCATAGCAACATTATAACCAACGCTCACTAAAAAGGCTTTAAGCACATCAGACCCCCACTCAACCATATGCCAACCAGACTTTTCAAACTCCTCAAAGAGTCCCATCTGCATAAACTCCTCATGGTCGAGTCTATAGAGGTCATAATGATACAAATAAGTGCCATCACGCCCTTCATAACACTGTTGCAATGAAAATGTAGGCGAAGTCACTTCACCCTCAATACCTTTGTCTTTAGCGATAGCTTGTGTGAGTGTGGTTTTCCCTGCTGCTAGGTCACCTCGAAGAAAAACAATAGCATTTTGAGGTAATGTCTCTTTCAGATACGCTACTACTTTATGTAATTCATTGAGTGAAGCAGTGATTTTCATCATTATTACGCCAATTTCTGACTAACATCAGCCATAAAATCCAAATGCTCCAAGGCCTTACCACTGTCAAGCTGTGCTTCAACCATAGCGATGGCTTCAGGAATATCTATCACATTTCCATCTACAAAGAGTGCAAAAGCAGCGTTAAGTACCACAATGTCTCTTTTAGCCCCTTCTTCAATGCCTGCAAAAATATCTCTGGTTATTTGGGCATTAAAGTCTGCATCTCCACCAAGTATCGCCTCTTTAGGTGCAAGTTTAAATCCAAATGTCTCAGGATTTATCTCACCCTCAGCGATGCGTCCTGCGGATACATAGGCAAATGTTGTGTTACACGCCAAACCTATCTCATCCATACCATCCTGACTTGAGACCACATAGGCAGCCTGCGTATCTAGCCCAAGGAGTGCCTCTGCCATCACTTTAACATAGCTAGGATCAAACACACCCAAAAGATACTTTTGCGCGCCTGCTGGATTGGTAAGAGGTCCAAGAAGATTAAAGATTGTTCGATGCTCTATAGATTTACGTATAGGCATGATGTGTTTCATCGCAGGGTGGTGGTCAGTTGCCGGGAAAAAACAAAACCCTGTCTCTTCAAGCATCTTAATCTTATTTTCTATGCTTAAATCCAAGTTGATTCCCAATGCTTCTAATACATCGGTTGAACCAGAGTTAGAGGTAATGCTTCTGTTTCCATGTTTTGCTACCACACGTCCCATAGATGCAAGCAGAAGAGAAACTGTAGTAGAGATGTTAAAACTACCACTCTTATCTCCACCAGTTCCCACAATGTCTATAGCTTTTGCACGAAGTTCATCTGAGAGATTGAGTTTAATAGAGTGTTCACGCATCACAGATGCCGCTGCGGCAATATCCTCTCCACTTTCACCCTTTTCATAGAGGTCTATAAGAAATTGACGTGCCTCATTTTGGGGCATTTCGTTGTTAAACAGTTTTTCAAATTGGGTTTTACTATCCATTTAAAGTTCCTTTACAAACTCTTCTTTTTGAGATTTTGGGATTGTCTTAGTCTTAGGAATTTGAAGCACTTCATAATGCTTCGCCCCCTTCAAATACTCTATGGTTATCTTATCACCTATCTTCACATCTTTAGAAGCTTTGGCTTTCATATCATTAATAAACACAACACCCGACTTGAGCATATCTGTAGCAATGGTACGACGTTTTACTACATTCACTGCACTTAACCATTTATCTACACGCATAAGATTCCTTTATTTGGTGTTGTAAGGGTACAACACCCTACATTAGCATTATTTTCTGTAGGGTGTTGTCCCATGACAACACCTTAAAAAGCTATTGCTTAAACATTTCCTCAGCCAACTTCGCTTCCATCACACCCTTCATAGTAAGCCCACCATCTTCAAAAATATACTGCTCTTCTTTGAGGCTTTTAAAGACAGACTTACACTCTTTCATCTCAAACATACCTGTTTCAACAAGCATCTTTTGAATGTCAGAGAGTGACTCTTGCGGCTCTTTTTTCATGAGTGCCAAAAGGCAGACACGTTCTACTACGTTTTCTTCATTCATAGCTTAGTGTAAATCCTCGTTTAATACAACTTCTCTTGTACTTCTACGTACCACTATCTCACCAGTAGTAGAGTTTTGTCTAAAGTGAAGTCCATTGAGTCCTTGGAACGCGTCTGCACGGAATGTTGTTTTATCATCTAGTTGTGCATCTGGGTTTGCTGCTTTGATTTTAACCAATTCTGCAGGAGCTACTTTAACTTTAGTCCCCGCAAAGATAGCCACACCACCGTCGATGATACACGCATCACCAAGTGGTATACCACACGTTGAGTTTGCACCAAGAAGTGTGTTTTCACCGATGCTGATAGGGTTACCATCTGTGCCACTTAGTACACCCAAGATAGATGCTCCACCACCTACATCAGAACCACTACCTACAATTGCAGAAGACGAGATACGCCCTTCTACCATGACAGGGCCCAGTGTTCCAGCATTGAAGTTGATGTATGATGCACCTGGCATCACTGTTGTTCCAGCTGCAAGTTGCGCACCCATTCTTACTTTAGATGCTTCAAGGATTCTTGTATTGTCCGCAGGAATCACGTGTTGTAAGAATCTTGGGAATTTATCTACAGAGTCTACTGTTGGGTAAGTTCCGTTTAGTTTCATCTCTATTTCGTTGTCTCTAAGGTAGTCTAGTTCGTAAGGCGTGTTCCCTACCCACGCTACGTTAGACAAGATACCGAATGCACCATTGAGGTTTACTTTTCTAAGCGCTGCTTTACTTTGTGAAAGTGCATAGAGTTTAAGATATACTGCTTCCACTGACTCAGGATTTGCATCTTCATAAAGAAAAACAATTCTAAAGTTCTTACCGATGTCTTCCATGTTTGCAAGTGTTTTAATGACTTGAACATTTTTATGTGCATCACCTGTTGCTTCTGCCAAATATGGCGCAAATGCTGCCATAGCATTGTTTACAAAGTTTTCATTGATAGTCGCTACACATTCAGAACCAGAAAAGTCTACAGCTATTTTAGCTTCTTGAAGTGCTTTGATGAACACTGCTGCGCTCCCAAAGTTCTCTTTCCAGTTGATGAGTCCAAAGTTTGCCTGTAAGATTTTCTCTGCATTCTTCTGCCCTCTGTCTACACGTGCAATACCAAATGCCATAGGCTCTTTATACCCTGTTTGTGAAGTAACTTCTGTTACCAATGCTTTAAATGCGTCTGTTGATGAAATAGTTTCTATTGCCATTGTATGCTCCTGTTAATAATGAAGTGATTATACTTTATTTAATTTAATCTAAGTTATGCAAGTTATAATTCGCCCATGAAGAAATATTTACGTGGTCATAATAGACAGTACTTTAAACTTATCGTTATTGCAATGTATTCTACAATGCACAAGCTAAGTACACTTGACTCTAATTTTCAGTACCATAAACTTGCATATTCACTTCTTCCTCAGAAAACGGCTCCTCCTTCAATATAATCTTTAAAACTATCTATTTTATACATAAATATTCGTAGGTCGGGGTGTCCTCTCCCCGACACATACTATGAATGTAAATACGCTAATTATTCAAATTAACGTCGGGGAGAGGACACCCCGACCTACATATTTCATTAGGAAATACACACATGACAACAAAAATACTCAGCCTCATAACGGCTACACTACTTCTCACTACCTACACATTTGCAGATACAACACTTGAAGACATCACCGTGGTATCTACCAATAAAGTCCCTACATCTATCCAAAATACTACAGCCAATATCACTGTCATCACAGCTAGTGATATAAAAGAACATGGCTACCAAACAGTAGCACAAGCTATAAGTACAGTATCGGGTATATCAGTTTCACACGCAGGTGGACTTGGGCAACAAACATCATTTTTTGTGCGTGGTGCAGACTCTGGTAAAGTCCTTGTACTATTAGACGGCATGCGTCTCAATGACCCTAGTACTACCAATGGCACAGCTCAATTAGAATTTCTAACAACAGACAACATAGAACAAATTGAAATTATTAAAGGCGGAGCGGGTAATATTTGGGGGAGCAATGCTAGTGCAGGTGTCATCAATATTATTACAAAAAATGCAAAATCTGGTGTACATGGAACATTGGGTCTTAGTTATGGCTCGTATGTTACAAAAGGAACAGATTTATCTCTTTCATATAAAGATGAAAAGTTTACTGCACAGATAATTTCCTCATATTTAGATACAAAAGGTTTCTCTGCAAAAGCTCCACGTCCATCAGAATCAGATAGCTATACCAACAAAAACATAAACATGAAGATTGGCTATACCTGGGATGTAAATAATCAATTAAAACTTAGCTATAACCATGTAAATAATGACCTAGGCTATGATGTAACAAATGCTAATGATGATTTTAGTAAAATTAATGCAAAACAGACAAATATTGCTCTAGAATACCTATTTAAACACAATAACTATAGTGCCCAATTCTTTGCCAGTCAAGGTAAATATGATAGAGAAGCTACGAATCCTTTTGGTGGAATAAGCACTTATGCTACAAAAATAAAAGAACTCTCTCTTATAAACACTTTTGAGTATACGAGGAACAAAGCTATTATAGGTTTTGAACATAAAAATATCACTGGAGATAATCAATATCATTCATTATTTTTTAACAGTATTAATAAAGTTGATTATACAAATAAAGCGATCTATCTCTCAAATGCATACAAAATATCTGAAGATACATTATTTGAAACAAATTTAAGATATGACAACTATAGTAAATTTGACAATAAAACAACCTATAAAATAGGACTTAAGCACGATAATACCTTCATAAAAGATTTTACCACTTCTGTAAATTATTATACATCATCTGATGTCCCAAGTGCTTATCAATATGCAAATCCTGTCTTAGGTGTAACACTTAAACCAAGCTATACAAAAGGCTATGATATTGGTGCAAGTTATAAGCAATTGTTAACTATCACTTATTTTAATAATACTGTCAAAGATACTATTGATTACGATAACGGTGCATCTGGATATTATAACGTTAATGGTACATCAAAATTTTCAGGACTTGAAATAGAAAGCGATTATACCTTCCCCACATTAGACCTCATAGCCAATGCAAACTATACACATTTATTTGACTATAAAAAAGAAGATGGTTCAGACCTTATCAGACGTGCTAAAGATACACTCAATGCCTCTTTGGCTTATTATATCAATGAAATGCACTTCGGTGTAGATGCCCTATATGTAGGAGAAAGATTTGACACAGATGGTGGCTTCCCAGTAGCATCAAATGTTCCAACAGGAAACTACACCCTATGGAATCTAAACTTCAGTACAAAAATTATGCAAAACTTTGATCTAAGTATCAATGCTAAAAACATCTTTAATAAAGACTATCAATCTGTTTATGGCTATGCAACAGAAGGACGTTCCGTCTATGCAAAAGTAAGCTATAGTTTTTAGGCTATAATACCTTATGCTAACACTATGCCCAGAATGGTTTATCAGATATAAGTTCT
>Ga0256829_1002193_pt1 | contig 14839 bp, 16 predicted proteins | sample 131447metaG_FD_185979 | JGI IMG/M metagenome (GOLD analysis project Ga0256829, IMG submission 185979) | Hydrothermal vent microbial communities from Lau Basin, Pacific Ocean - 131-447 | ecosystem: Environmental > Aquatic > Marine > Hydrothermal vents | place: Pacific Ocean: Lau Basin | collected...
TTGTAGGTAGAAAGTTCTGTACTTACATTATAAGCCTCTAAAGGATACCATGACGGAATAAAAGCAGTATTTGTATTAGTTGTCTCGACAGTAAAGTCTACTGTATAAGGATAACTGCTTGGTGTATAATCTAAATGCAATGCACGATTATCATTAAAAATAGAAAAACCATCTGCAACACTAACATCTGAAAAGTCTCGTTTTTTTACAGTTTTAATTTCTCTTCCTAATTGATCATATATAATCGCTTTTATCTTGTTGACATCTTTACCATCATCATAATAAGCTACTGCATTTACGTGTCTATTTCCTGTTTCGTTTAAAACTGTTACTATTCGACGTTTTTTATAAGTAATAACATCTACCGATTCAATAGTAATTTCTACTGAATTTTCTCTAACAATTGCATTAGCATTATCTGTTAGCGCAGTATTAAATAAACTAAACTGTAAGTTACTTTGAGCAAAAAAAGATGTTGAACAAAGAAGAAAGAGCAAGACACTCTTTAGGGGTTTGTAAAAGGGCATTATTGATTAATTTGCGACTAATATATGAATATTAATTCAACAAAAAAACTTATATCAATTTCTGTTTTTCCTTTTAACTATATAGGGTAAAATTAGAATATGAAATAATCCCATTGCTACACCAAAAAACACGCCCATTTTAACTAATTCATTTAAAGTATAATCATTATCTATAACTAAATGAATTAACGAAAAGATAATACCATTAAATAAAAAAGCTACTATAAATTCTAAGATTTTTCTTTTCATGGTTATTCTTTATTTTTTGTATCTATAAGGATGGTTACTGGTCCATCATTTACTAAAGCTACTTTCATATCGGCACCAAATTGACCTGTTTGAATAGGTTTTTGTAACTCTGCTTCGCAAGTTTTTATAAAACTTGCGTAAAGCGGAATTGCAACATCTGGTTTTGCTGCTTTTATATAACTTGGTCTATTGCCTTTTTTTGTACTGGCGTGTAACGTAAATTGACTTACAACTATTACATCGCCATCAATATCTTTTACAGACTTGTTCATTACACCGTTTTCATCAGAAAAAATACGGCAATTTATTATTTTATTGACTAACCAATTAATGTCTTCTTGTGTATCTTCTTCTACAATTCCTACTAAAACTAATAGACCTTGTTCTATTTTAGCTACTGTTTGGTTATCTATAGTAACACTTGCTTGACTAACACGTTGCAATACAACTTTCATCTTACTCTTTATCCCAATTATCTGTTCGGTAATGCTCTTCTTCTCCTTCTAAAATCTGAACATAACTCCTATATCTTGATGCTGCAATTTCATCATTTTCTAAAGCATTTTTTACAGCACATTTTGGCTCTTCTAAATGTAGACAATTATTAAATTTACAGTCTTGTTTTAAGGCAAAAAACTCAGGAAAATAATCGCCTACTTCTTCTCTTTCCATATCTACAACTCCAAAACCTTTAATCCCTGGAGTGTCTATAATTTTTGCATCAAAACTTAAATCAAACATTTCTGCAAAAGTAGTAGTGTGTTGTCCTTGCATATGCTGCATGGATATTTCTTTAGTTTTTAAATCTAAAGATGGCTCTATTGCATTTACTAAAGTAGATTTTCCTACACCAGAATGACCTGTAAACATACTTACTTTACCAGACATCATACTTTTTACTTTATCTATATTCTTTCCTGTTTTTGCAGATATACCAACGCACTCGTATCCTATTTGTCTATAGACATGTGCCAAATACCTTACTTCATTTAGTGTATCTTGATCATAAGCATCTATTTTATTAAATAGAAGTACAGCTTTAATATCATACGCTTGGGCAGTGACTAAAAAACGATCTATAAAACTGGTAAATGTTGGTGGATTATCAATCGTTACTAACAAAAATACCTGATCAATATTAGAAGCAATTATGTGTGTTTGTTTAGATAAGTTAACAGATTTTCTAACGATATAATTGTCTCTATCATGAATCTTGTTTATCACTCCAGTTTCATTATCACTTTTTGTATCTAACTCAAAATCCACAAAATCACCAACAGCAATTGGATTGGTACTTTTTATTCCTTTTAAACGGAATTTACCTTTTATTCTACACTCGTAAGTCTGACCTAATTCGGTCTTTACGGTGTACCAGCTTCCTGTAGATTTATAAACGCGTCCTGTCATTTAAGCTAAATAAGTTACAAAATAACAATTTTTAAATTGAAATACGCTAAGGCTTAATCGCTTTTTTAGATGGTAATTTTTCACCATCTGCTACAATAGTTATTAAATAAACACCAGATTTAAACTGAGATAAATCTAAACTTAAAGGTTGTGATACATTATTAAATTGATGTTGTTGCAAAATTTGTCCCGATAAGTTTGTTACTTGCACTTCGACTTGATTATAATTCTTTAACAGTTGTAAACTAAAAACACCTGTTGATGAAGGATTTGGAAAAAGCTTAGACTTGACTATAGATTTATTGTTTTCTGTAATTTTAGTAACTTTTACAAAGCAACTGTAACAACATTTATAAGTTGTAGATTGATAACCAATTAAAACAACTTCATCCAAAGTATTATCAACTTTTAATATTACTTCAATATTATTTTGATCAGTGATTACAATATTTTTAGTACTGTAACCTAAATACGAAATTGAAAGTGTATCATTTTTTATTGCTTCAATTTTAAATTCACCATTAGCATCAGATGTTGTTCCCCTTTTTGTGCTTTTAACAATAATATTAGCATCTTCAAGTTTGTTTTCACCATCTGTAATAGTTCCTTTTATTGTTTGTGCTTTTATTATTATTGAAGATAAAAGCAATAGACTTAAGAGTAATTTTAGTTTCATAATTCTTAGATTATTTATTAGACGACCAAACTTAGCATTAACCTAAAATTTATAAAATCTTAATTGAGGGAATGATTAAAATGAATGAGGGAAATAACCGAATTAATTATCAATTAATTTGTAATTTAATGTATATTGCCAATTATTAACTTAAATTTTTTATAATGAAAAAATCATTATTTCTTCTTGCAATCATTGCAATTGCTTTCACATCAATCTCTTTTATTAACAAACCTGCTCAAGTTGAATACAAAGTTGTTACTGCTGTAGAATCTATTGTTCCTAACGGTATTGGTCGTTCTAGAATGATAATGGCTACAGAAGACAAAGACTATCAAGAATTCACCACTTTAAGAAGTGACGACAAAGATAAAGACGAAAAAAACAAATCTAAAAGAGACGAAATAAGAGTTAAAAATTACGAAGAAACTAAACTTTTAAACTTTTATAATTTAGGCGGAATTAGATTTCAAAATATTGCTGCAAATGACGCTGTAATGTCTTCTAAAATTAATGCTATGATTAGCGAAGGTTGGGAATTAGCATTTGTAAACACAGGTGTAGAAAGTGAAGGTGGAAAAGGTGACGGCAAAGGTATTTTTATTACTAGATATACTTTTAAAAGAGTAAAATAATCTAAAACAACATAACAAAAAAGCCTTTTTCTATTATTGAAAAAGGCTTTTTAGTTTTTAAGATTTTATAATCTTTTCTTGATGATTTATAGATTCTTGATGAATAGCTTTAAATAACTTTAAAATAAACTCTTCGCTTAATCCTTTTTGCTCGCCTTCAAGCACCATTTTTCCTAAAATCTCATTCCAACGCTTGCTTTGTAAAACGGCTACGTTTTTTTCTTTTTTAAGCTGTCCTATACCATCTGCTACTTGCATACGCTTTCCTAAAAGCTCGATAATTTGATTATCTACAACATCTATTTTAGCTCTTAAATTGGCTAAGTCTCTATTAAACTCTGCTTCAGGATCGGTTTCTTTTCTAATGCGTAAATCTTTCATAATTTGCACTAAACTACTTGGTGTAACTTGCTGTGCAGCATCACTCCACGCGTTATCTGGATCAAAATGAGTTTCTATCATTAATCCATCAAAGTTTAAATCTAATGCAGTTTGCGATACATCAAAAATCATATCACGTTTACCAGTAATATGCGACGGATCGTTAATTAACGGTAAATCCGGAAACTTAGTTTGCAGCTCGATAGCTAATTGCCATTCTGGATTGTTTCTGTATTTTGTTTTTTCATACGTTGAAAATCCTCTATGTATTACGCCTAACTTTTTAATATCTGCACTTGCTAAACGCTCTATTGCGCCTAACCATAACGGTAAGTCTGGATTTACAGGATTTTTAACTAACACTACTTTATCTGTTCCTTTTAAAGCATCTGCAATTTCTTGCACGATAAATGGACTAACAGTAGATCTTGCTCCTATCCATAATAAATCAATATCATGCTCTAGTGCTAATTCTACGTGTGCACGATTGGCAACTTCGGTAGCAGTTTTTAATCCTGTTTCCTTCTTAACTTTTTGTAACCATTTTAAACCTAATGCACCAACACCTTCAAAATTACCTGGTCTTGTTCGTGGTTTCCAGATTCCTGCTCTGTAATAGCTTACGTCTGTATCTTTTAAATCGTGAGCGATTTTTAAAACTTGCTCTTCGGTTTCTGCGCTACATGGTCCTGCAATTACTAAAGGATGATCTAATTGTAAATCGTCCAACCATGTTCTTAATTCTTTCTTGTTTTCCATTTCTTTTTCTGAATTTAACCTACCAGGTTGTATTAATGTATTCCGTTTAAAATTTGTTTTATATAATTGGTGTCTTTCATTGCTTTGTAAACCGATTGAAAATCGTCTTCTACAATCATTTGTTTAAACATTGAAAGATTTTGAATATACTCTTCTAAAGTCTCTACGACATTTTGTTTATTCTGCTCAAAAATTGGTGTCCACATTTCTGGACTACTTTTTGCAAGTCTTACTGTACTTTCAAAACCAGATCCTGCCATATCAAAAATATCGCGTTCGTTTTTTTCTTTTTCTATTACAGTTTTTCCTAACATAAAAGAACTTATGTGTGATAAATGCGATACATACGCTATGTGCTTATCATGCGATTCTGGATTCATGTAACGCATACGCATGCCTATTTTCACAAATAAATCCAACACTTGTTCTTGTAATTTTGAAGCTGTTTTTTCAACTTCACATATAATATTTGTTTTGTTTTTAAATAAATTTTGAATGGCTGCTTTTGGACCAGAAAACTCGGTACCAGCAATTGGATGTGTTGCTAAAAAGTTACGACGTTTTGGGTGATTATCTACCGCTTTACAAATGGCTTGTTTTGTAGAACCAACATCTATCACTACCGAAAAATCAGACACTTTATCCAGTACTTTTGGCAACTCATTTACCGCAACATCTACTGGAATTGCAAGCACTACCAAATCTGCATTTGGTAAATCTTCATAAGTTGCTTTTTGATCAATAACGCCTAATTCTTGCGCTTCTATTAAATGCGCTTCGTTTTTATCAATACCATAAATGATACAGTCTGGTAACGCATTTTTAAAATCTAATGCCAAGCTACCTCCAATTAAACCTGTTCCTATGATGTATATATGTTTCATTATAATCTACTAATTGCGTCTTTAATTTGTGCTTCTTTAGCGCAAAGCGAAAAACGTATATAACCTTCGCCTTGCGAACCAAAAACGGTTCCTGGTGTAATAAACACGCTGTTTTTATATAAAATTTGATCTATAAATGCTTCAGATGTTTTTCCTTCTGGCAACTTTGCCCAAACAAATAATCCTGTTGCATTTGTATCGTACGTGCAATCTAGTTTATCGGCTAATTGCCAAATAAGTTCGCGTCTGCTTTTATAAATTTCATTTAAACTTTTGTACCAAGCAGATGAACATTTTAAAGCTTCTATTGCACCTTTTTGGATTCCGTAAAACATACCAGAATCCATATTACTTTTCACATTTAAAATCGCATTGATATTTGCTGCATGTCCTAAAACCATTCCAACTCGCCAACCTGCCATATTAAATGTTTTGCTTAACGAATTTAACTCTAAAGCGACATCTTTTGCGCCTTCAACTTCTAAAATGCTAATCGGATTATCGTTTAAAATGAAGCTATACGGATTGTCATTTATTAATAAAATATTGTGCTTTTTAGCAAATGCAACTAACGTTTCTAAATCGGCTTTTGTCGCTTTTGCACCAGTTGGCATATGCGGATAACTGGTCCACATTAATTTAACTTTACTTAAATCTTGCTGCTCGATAGCTTCAAAATTTGGCAGCCAATTATTGGTTTCATCTAAATTATAATGAATTGGTGTTGCTTGTACCAATTGCGTTACCGAGCTGTAAGTTGGATAACCTGGATTTGGGATTAAAACCGAGTCACCTTCATTTAAAAATGCTAATGAGATATGCATAATACCTTCCTTGCTTCCCATAAGTGGTAAAACTTCGGTATCTGGATTTACTGCGACATTAAATTCGGTATTATAAAAATCTGCAATTGCTGTTCTTAATTCTGGTAATCCTTGATAACTCTGGTATTTGTGTGCTACTGGATGCACTAAACTATCTACTAAAACCTCAACCACTTGTTTTGGCGGCTCTAAATCTGGACTACCAATTCCTAAATTAATAATTGGTTTTCCGTCTTTAATTAATTGATTGACTTCTTTTAACTTACGAGAAAAGTAGTATTCTTGAACGCTATGTAATCGATCTGCAACTTTCATTATAGTTTTGCGTTTTTGTAAGTTCCTAAAATTTTAAAATGAGTTGCCATTATTTTCATTATTGAAGCCGCTTTTTCAAAATCTTCATAAGCTTCAAAAGTGACATCGACAAAGAATGAGTATTTCCAAGGTGTTTCAATTTTTGGTAAGGATTGTATTTTGGTTAGGTTTAATTTACAATCGCTCATTACATTTAATATTGAAGCCAAACTTCCTCTTTTATGGTCTAATTCAAATTTTAGTGATGCTTTGTTAATTTCACTTTTATTGTTTTCAATAGGCTGCGTTTTTACAATAGCAAAACGTGTTTGATTGTGTTTGATGGTTTGGATGCTTTCTGCTAAAATGTCTAAATTAAAAATCTCTGCCGCCAAAGTACTTGCTATTGCAGCAATGCCTTTTATTTGATTTGCTTCAATTTTTCTTGCCACATCTGCGGTGTCTTTATCTTCAACCAATTTGATATGCGGATAATCTTTAAAAAACGCTTTGCATTGCAGTAACGCCATAGGATGACTGTGCACTTCTTTTATATCTGCAATTGTTTGGTTTGGCAACGCCATTAATTGATGCTGAATATCTAAATACTGCTCGCCAACAATATGCAAATTGTTATTATCAATCAGCGCATAATTTGGCAAAATAGAACCTGCGATAGAGTTTTCTAACGCTAGAATTGCCGTTTCTGCGGTGTTATCAAATAAAGACGCTACCGTTTCGTCAAACGTTAAGCACTCTTTTATTTTATGCGTGTTGTCATAAAAATTTAACGACACTATATGATGAAAAGAGCCTTTTATTCCTTGTATTGCTATAGTTTTTACCATAAAAAAAGTCCCGATAAAATCGAGACTTAGTATTAAATTTATGCTGTTTAAATTACATATACAACGTCTCGTTCTTTTCGTTAAAAAAGAAATAAAACCAGTTATAATATGTATTTAAAATTGTGTTCATTATTGTTTTGTTATTGCTAAAGTAGACAATTAATTGAAAAATCAAAATACTAAAGCCTGAATTTATGAGTTTTAGATAAAGTTTTAAAGATTTTAATGCAATTAAGCTTTTAAATTAAAGAATGTTTATTTTTGAAGAAATATATTAGCATGTCTATAAAAGTTGAAAACATCACTAAACAATTTGGAGCGCAAAAGGCATTAAACAATGTATCTTTTAGTGTTAACCGTCCAGAAATTGTTGGTTTTTTAGGTCCAAATGGTGCCGGAAAATCTACAATGATGAAAATTTTAACAACTTACCTTTCTCCTACTTCAGGACATGCAGAGGTTAATGGACATGCTGTCTCAAACCAACAAAAGCAAGTACAAAAAAGTGTTGGGTATTTACCAGAACACAATCCATTATATTTAGATCAATACGTGCGTGAATATTTAAAATTTAATGCAAACGTTTATAACGTTAATAAATCTAGAGTTGAAGAGGTTATAGAACTTACTGGATTAACACCAGAAGCACATAAAACTATTGGACAACTCTCTAAAGGTTACAGACAACGTGTTGGTTTAGCTAATGCTTTATTACACAATCCTGAAGTCTTAATTTTAGACGAACCTACAACTGGTTTAGACCCAAACCAATTGGTGGACATTAGACAGTTAATTAAAGGCTTAGGCAAAGACAAAACCGTATTTTTATCTACACACATTATGCAGGAAGTTGAAGCTATGTGTGACCGTGTTATTATTATTAATAAAGGTGAAATTGTTGCCGATAAAAAGTTAAGCGAATTACGCGAAGGACAAGAACAAACCGTAATTGTCGAATTTGATTACCGCGTGGAAGATGCATTTTTACTTAAATTACCAAATGCAAAAAAGGTAAAAAATGTACACGATTTTATTTACGAAATCACTTTTAACACTAGCAAAGATATGCGCTCTCATGTATTTGATTTTGCACATGATAATGAGTTAAAGATTCTTCAGTTAAATCAGAAAAATGCTAGTTTAGAGAGTTTATTTAGGGAATTGACGAGTTAAGATTATTTAATAAAAAACTTAAGCGTCACCTTGCTCATCATATATTTCTTCATAAAACGACAATTTATTTTTTAAATTATCTTCCATGGATTTATCGAAATATATAACTTTTACTCTCGATTTTGGAACTTCCAACAATTCAAAAGTTGGAACTTTAGTAAATCTAAACCTTGTTTTACCTGGGTTTTTTCCTGCTTGAAGAACTCTACTACCATAATGATTCTCTAATTGACCATTTGGCATGCAAATTATATTTATGTTTAGAATATTAAGATTTTCATCTTCATAAACAATAGTGATAAAATAAGAAAGACATATTTTTTCATTTTCCTTTCCTTTATTGTAAAATGTTGGTAAAGCAGGAATATAATCTCTCTGAATAACACCTTGTCTAGTATTAACATTCATTACACCTTTATAGCTGTTTTGATTTTCACCGACAAAAATACTCTTAGTGACATCTCCTATATTACGAGTTTGAACCGTCTTTAAATCTATATGTATAAATGCATCTTTAACCTCAAAAAACATATCTGAACCAACAGGACAAGAATTAGGCTGTCCTATTCCTTTTCCATTAAACAAAGCATATATGATTCTCTCAGCTCCAACAGCAAAATCAGAAATATTTGTACCATATTTTCCAAACCAATCATCTCTTATTTTTTCTTTAGTTTGGAATCCATCCATCATTTCTTCTTCGAAAGACTTTAAGAAATGGTAAAATTTATTCAAATACTTGTTCTCTAACTTTTCTATTTGCTGGTTGGTCATCATATTTTTGTAATTCCATTTTAATTTCTTTAGCCACTTTTTCAGCCAATAACACAGGTACTGCATTTCCTATTTGTTTGTACATATTACCTAAACTACCAACAAACTCAAATTCCATTGGAAAAGTCTGAATTAAAGCACATTCTCTAACTGACATTCTGCGTTCTTTGTTCGGGTGTATTTCTGGCCCAGTTGCTGTTATTGTATCACTTGGAGTGTCCCAATTATTAATTCTTAAAGATTGTTCAAATGTTATAGGTTTTAATTCTAATTCTGTAACTTGTTTATCATATTCATTATCAAATCCTAAAAGTTTTTTTAATTCCCACCAATCACTTGGTTTTGGAATACTTCCAGAATTATTATCTTTTCTAAACCAATGTCCTGCTGTATGTGCATAACCGAAATGCTCATCAATTCGTTTTGTACTCCAACCACTTTTTGCTCTCCAATATTTCAAATAATCACAAATCTCGTGTTGATTCACCTTATGCTTTCTTCCCCAAAATTTATCGTGAACGTTAGTTCTAGCTTTATGATTATGAACTTTGAATCCATTAAGTTGAAAACTAAAATCTCTAATTCTAACATCTGAAAGAAAACCAACAGCTTGTTTTGTTGAAACAAATGGCAAAAGTCCTTTTTCTTCACCATGTGTTGGTTTTGGAAAAGGGTTTTTTAAACCAAGTCTATTTCCAATAATAAAAACTCGTTCTCTATGTTGTGGCACACCATATTCAGAAGCTTTTAATAATCTATAATCTACATCGTAACCGATTTCTTTAAAATCATTTAGAATCATTTCGATTACTTTACCTTTTTGCATAGAAAGTAACCCTTTTACGTTTTCTGCAACAAAATATTTTGGTTGTTTATCCTTTATTATACGTAACATTTCCTTGTAAAGAAAATTACGCTCATCTTTCATTGACCTTTTTATATTAGCAATGGAAAATCCTTGACAAGGGAAACCTCCTAAAAGAACATCAAAATTATTTGGAATTTCAGTGCTAGGAATTTTTGTTATATCTCCTAAAACAATATGATTACCTATATTCTTTTTGTAAGTTTCAACTGCTTCCTTGAAAAAATCGTTTGCCCAAACTACATCAAATCCTACATTGATAAAGCCTAAATCTAATCCTCCACAACCTGAAAAAAGTCCTGCTACTGTATATTTTTTATTTTCACTCATAATTCAATTGACAAATATATCACATTTAAGATTTAAAAATCAGCATAAAACTGAGGCATATAAAAATAACTATTTAATTTAACTTTTTATAATTCCTGCTTTCGCAGGAATGTTACTCAAAAATAACCCGACCATCAAATTGCTCGGTAACATCAATAATTGGTGGTGTATTGACTGCAATTACATTTCCTGTGCTTACTAGGTTTGCTTTAAGTTTTTGTTGCGGATTTACAATAATATCGTTACTACCACGATGATAAATAGTCACGTTTTGAGCCACAAGATATCGTCCTTCAAAACGGCCATCTCCTGATGCGTGACTTATGTTTAAATTTTCTGTAGTACCAGAAATTATATTTGTTGTTAGATTGTTAATTACAACTCTTAATGTTGTGCAATTAACTTCTAAATTAAAATTACCTACGTTATAAAAATCTCCACCATAATCTTCAGACAGTAATTTTAATTCCTCAAAATTTAAAACGCCAACGCTATGCACATCTAAAGTACTACTATTTCTAATTTCGGTTAGGTTTGGAACAGTAACGTGTACTTTTGTAATACCGTAATCTCTGGTTAAATTACAAGTATTGTTATCTTTTAAAATCAATCGGTCGTTTTGTACATAAACCTCAACATCATTAATTAAATTTTCACCAGTTTCTACTAAAACACTTGGTGTTGCGCCTTGTGTTATAAATAACTCAACATCTTTATATACGGTGATTTTAGAAAATGTACCAACTTCAAAAGTTTGTTGAATGATATCTCCTGCACTTTGAAAGCAGTCTGGCGCATCTTCTTGATTGCATCCAAAAACAAAAAACAATGTAATTATGTATAGTATTTTTTTCATTTTTTTACTCTTTACTTTATCGTCAAACGCTAACCATTGGTTTTACCTGCGTTAGCGATTAAGGTTTTGTCGGAGCTCTTTTTGTGTTGTTGCACATATGCAACACAAAAAAGCGACTACCGAAAGCGCGACCCTTGTGGTAACGCCCAAATTTTATAATCTAATTCCAACGCCAAATTCTACAGCTTCTGCTTTTGCACCATGAGATTTTAGGGTTAATGCTCCAAAAATTTTATCTCCAAAATAACGTTTTAAACCAACACGACTGTAGACACGACCTTCAAAATCGAAAGGGTAATACACGTAATAGCCTAACTGCGTCACTAAAGACGTTTTGCTAATAAACAACTCATGCCCCACAAATGCTCCTACACGTTTGTAATCTTCGTCTCCGCTAACATTATCTTCTGGAAAAGCGACAGATTTATATTGTATATGTTTCTTTAAAAAGTTTGAAAAAAACACATCTGCACCTAATTGGATCGCACTTTTTCTATTTAATCTTTTATCTGCGTAAGCAGACACAATGTAAAATGCGTATTGACCGGAATTGATGATATCGCTTTCGTTTACACCTGTTCTAAAAGCGAAGTTATATTTAATTTTTTCGGTAAAGGCTTTGTCTTCTGTATTTGGGATATATTCTTGTAATTGATCTGCATCCAATACATAATTAACACCTAAATTAAATGTAATACTGTTTATTGAACTATTTGGTGCTTTTACATTGGCATTAGAATAATGGATTAAAGATAATCCTGTTTGTAACCCAAAACCTTTAAACAAGTTTTCTTTTTTGTAGTTAAGCATCAAATACGTCGAACTTAATAAATGTGTCCCAAAAGCATTATTGCGATAGTTCTCTACTTTATCGTAAGGATTGGTGTTATAGGCTAATCCTTGACCAATCCTAAACATTAAATATCTTTTTAAAAAGTAGAAATTATAATGTGCGTATAACCCAAAATTGTTCCCTAAAGTTTTATTCTGAAGGTTTTGGTAGATAAAAGACGCGCCATAATCTGGATAATTATATCTGCTTTGCCAAGCTTGATCACCAAAGGTTTTTTGGTTATAACTTAATATAACGCCAGTTGGATGACCTTTAATTAAATGCGAAATATCAGTATTATGTTCGGCTATATTTCCGTAAAAATAATTAGCGTCTAAAGAGAATGGTCGCTTGTCTTCCTGAGCAAAAATTAACGTTGAAATACAACAACAAATTAGGGCTAGTTTTAGTTTCATCTTAACAATTAATGAAACAAAAGTAATGGTTTTTAAAATACTAATTTTATTAATCAAATAAATCTGAAGATAAGTATCTGTCTCCTCTATCACATATAATCACAACAACTGTTCCTTGGTCTAAATTTTTAATCAATTTTAATGCAGTTGCAACAGCGCCACCACTACTCATTCCTGCAAAAACGCCTTCTTCTTTTGCTAACCGTTGTGTCATTGCTTTAGCTTCTTCTGTACTAACTTCAAAAACTTGATCTACTTTGTTTTTATCAAATATTGTTGGCACGTAAGCTGGTGACCATTTTCTAATTCCTGGGATTTTTGATCCATCGGTAGGTTGCGCACCAACTATGGTGATGTTATTATTTTTTTCTTTTAAAAAAGTAGATGTACCCATAATGGTTCCTGTTGTTCCCATTGCAGATACAAAATGTGTTACTTTTCCGTTAGTATCTCTCCAGATTTCTGGACCTGTAGTTTTGTAATGTGCTTTCCAGTTATCATTATTTTCAAACTGATTTAATAGTGTATATCCTTTTTCATCACGAAGTTTAAAAGCCACATCTCTTGAGCCTTCAATACCGTCTTCTGCAGATGTTAGGATAACTTCTGCACCATAAGCTTTCATCGTTTTCACACGTTCTTCAGTAGAATTTTCAGGCATGATTAATTTCATTTTTAAGCCTAATAAGTTTGCTATAAAAGCTAATGCTATTCCTGTATTACCGCTTGTTGCTTCTACTAAAGTATCTCCTTTTTTTATATCTCCTCTTTTTAAAGCTTCGTTTATCATGTTATAAGCCGCTCTATCCTTAACACTTGCGCCAGGATTGTGTCCTTCTAATTTAAAATATAAGGTCACGTTTTTGTTTGGGTTGATACTTATAGACTTTACTAAAGGTGTGTTTCCTATAAGGTTTATGATACTTTTATTACTCACTTTTTGTTCTGATTTTATATTCTTTTTTATAGGTTAATGTTGAATTTTTAGGAACATTTTCTGTTACACAAACATTAGCACCTATAATGGTATTAGAGCCAATAACAATATCGCCTAACACTGTAGCATTGGCATAAATAACCACATTTTTTTCTATAGTTGGATGCCTTTTTGTATCTGCAAGACTTTTTAATACATGTAATCCGCCAAGTGTAACACCTTGGTAAATTTTTACTTCATCCTTTATGATTGTGGTTTCTCCTATTACAATTCCTGTACCGTGATCTAAGAAAAACGAATCGCCAATAGTTGCTCCTGGATGAATATCTATACCTGTTATACCATGCACATATTCACTCATCATTCTTGGTAAAATCCTAACACCAAGTTTTAATAATTGATGACTTAAGCGGTGTATTGAAATTGCATAAAAACCTGGATATGCTAAATAGATTTCTTCTACGCATTTATTTGCAGGGTCATTATCTTGAAAAGCTTTTGCATCTAAATGCAATTTTTCTCTAATTGAAGGCAGACTTGAGTTGAAATCATTCCAAATTTGAGTTGTATCATTTACTCCTAAAGCTGTAGTTATTTCTAAAAATTTTTCTTCTAAAAATTGAGAATCCTCAGCTTGTTCGTCAAACATAAAGTAGTAAAGTCTTTTGGTAAAAACTTCTACTTTATCTTTTAATCTTACGTTTATTGTTAAAGCCATTAAAGTGTTTATCTAACAGCTACAAAGATAAAGCTTAATTAACTAGCGGCTTGTTTATATTTTGTTAAGGCTTCTTTATTTAAGTTTGAGTATTGAAAAATAGGTTTTAAAATTTTTGAAAGCTGCTCAAACTCTATTAAAAACGCATCATGACCATGTATTGATTTAATTTCTGAAATAGATATATTTTCTTTTTTAGGTTTTAGTTGAATATAAGTATCCCAGTTATGATCTGATAAGAACAAACCATCTGTATTTATCGTTATTAGATGAATTTGTCCTGATATTTTTGAAGTTTTGCTAATAAACGCTTCTTTTGTTTTGGCAACTTCAATGGTTTTTAACAAATGATTCATCAATTTATAGGAAGACAATTGAAACCTATTTTTTAATGTATTACCATGATATTGCAACCAATTTTCTATTGCATAATAATTAGCTTCTTTTTGATTAT
>Ga0256829_1002194_pt1 | contig 14836 bp, 18 predicted proteins | sample 131447metaG_FD_185979 | JGI IMG/M metagenome (GOLD analysis project Ga0256829, IMG submission 185979) | Hydrothermal vent microbial communities from Lau Basin, Pacific Ocean - 131-447 | ecosystem: Environmental > Aquatic > Marine > Hydrothermal vents | place: Pacific Ocean: Lau Basin | collected...
ATATAAGCACCCCAGCTGTATATCGCCACAGACTAAATCTGCGAGCCGCGTTTCTAACAGCAGCCTTTATAACGGTCAAGAATTTACATTAAAAACCTTTAATAATATAAGGGGATTTAGGAAATTAAAAGTAGTTACATATTACAACTGGCAATAAAAAAAGCCCCTGATAAATCAGGAGCTTAAATTGGTGGAGGCGGTGGGAGTCGAACCCACGTCCGAAAACCATCAGCCAATGGATCTACATGTTTAGTCTATTCAAATAGCACCTGAAGGAAGTTGAACAGACAAGACATCCAACAGGTCGATTCGTTACTTTTTAACCTCCGGCGACACGAGTCAACATCTTCGGATAGCGATTCCATCTAAATTGCCCTGGTTTCCTAATGGATGGACACCTCAAGATCAGGGTAACTTACGCAGCGTAAGCTAGTTCTACTTCGTCGTTTGCAATTATTGCAAGTGGCCTGGGTAACGGGCGTACCTACCCGACATGCACCAAAGGGTTCAGCATCTTCGTCGAAACCAGTCGCCCCCGTGGAATGGTGAAGTATAAGCATCAAACATGAAGGTGCAATGAAAGCATCACATTACTCTCAAGCTGTGGAACAAGCAACTCTAAAAGTCTATATTTCGATTCAACAACTGCGAAGCCACTGCAAGCAATTTATCAGGGTGAAATGGCTTAGTAAGCATACAATCTATTTCATGGCAAACTTTATTCTCATGCTCATTAAAACCACTCATTACAATAACTTTTGCCTGTAACCCCTTAGTACGAATAGTTTGTATAAGGTCAAAGCCATTCATTCCACCCATCTTAACATCGGAAATAATAAGCTTAGGCTCAAACCAAGCCTCTGAGTTCATATACAGTAGATATTCTTCAGCATTACAAAAACATCGTATCTTTTTACTATACTCTTCAAGCACTTCAGCTATAAATTCAGCAATACTGATTTCATCATCTATTATATGAATGGGCAAAATCCCTCCCGCTAACACAACTTTAATAAGCAGCGTTATGCTAATCAGGCTGAGTAAAAGTCAAATTAGACATAGGTCGTACGACTTATAATGTATTGCATAGACAGTCCATTAGATGTGAAATTGGCAGATGCATATTCTTATTGTGGAAGATCAGGATTTATACAGGCATGTACTAGCAGATTCCCTACTAGAGCTTTCTCAGGTATCTATTGTTTCAGAGGCAAATTCAGTAGAATCTGCGAGTAAGACCATATCGGAGAAACATGACAAGCTGAATCTTATCATCTTAGATCATGGGCTTCCTGATGGTAGTGGCATAGATTTACTTATCGAAATAAAAAATCATCACCCAACCCTTGCCATCGCCGTTCTCTCTGCTAGCCACGATATTAAACTCATGCAACAAGCTCTGGATGCGGGTGCGCACGGCTTTATTCCAAAGACAACACCTACAGCCGTTCTCCTTAGTGCTATCAAATTAATCCTTGCTGGTGGCATTTACATCCCTCCTGAACTCTACGATGCAAAAATACCAACTCACTTAACAGTAAATACCAATGATTTTATAGAATTGGGATTAACCATAAGACAGAGTGAAGTAATGACATTAATATGTTCGGGTCTTTCAAACAAGGCAATTGCCTATGAATTAGGTATTACCGAAGCGACAGTCAAAGCCCATGTTACCGTCATTTTAAAACACTATGGCGTTTCATCACGCACCCAACTTCTACTGCCACCAAAAGCTTAATATTCAAGACTAATAAGAACTAAAAAGAAACCCCAGACAAAATAATAGCCCCACCCAATGTGACTTTAAAAAGAAGTCAAAACCCCAAGGCTCACCACGCTGCCAAAGTATTCGACATATATAAAATTGGTATATTGCAGCCAAAAACCAGCCCGTCTGTACTGCCGCGCCATATTGCCAAGCAACCACGCCCAACAACAACATCACCACAGCAGCCAAAGCAATAATCGCAAAAACTGCCTTTTCACCAAACCAAATCGCTGTTGATTTCACACCAACTTTCAAATCATCCGAGCGATCTCCCAAAGCATAAGCTGTATCATAAGAAAGCGACCAAAAAACATTCGCCACAAACAACAACCACGGAATAGGAGAATCCAATACACCGCCTGTTTCAGCCGCCCACGCCATCACAGTCCCCCAACCAAACGCCATACCCAACCAAGCTTGTGGAAAATAGGTGTAACGTTTCATAAAGGGGTAAAAAGCTGCCAAAGCAGCACCAACAAAAGCTAGCTCAATGACCAATAGCGATGTTTGCAACACCAATACAAAAGCCACAATTAACATCAAGAAGAAGCCCAATAAAGCTGCCCCCGCAGCAATATAACCAGCGGCAATGGGGCGTTGTTTGGTGCGTTCTACATGCGGGTCTAGCTTGCGATCTGCAAAATCATTGATCACACAGCCTGCCGAGCGCATCAAGATAACCCCCCCAACAAACACCCAAACATTTAACCATGTTGGTTGCCCGTGCGATGCCGCGAGCAAACCCCATAAAGTCGGCCATAAAAGTAGATAATAACCGATAGGTTTATCCACCCGCATCAGCCTCAACCAGTCCTGCCAAGCACCAATAGGGGATAATTTCATGCCTATTTTTGCCCTGTTAAACGCTGTAGGCGCGACCAAAATTCAGCCTGAAATACTTCCACCACCAAAGCTTGCGTGCCACTTGCCGAACGCAACACTGAGCGGCGCGCCCAATGACCTGCACAAGCCCCGCTTTCAACCTTTACCACGCTCAAATCAGAACGCGCAAGAGACAAACCCTGATCCAACAATAAATTTGCTAATGGGCGTTTACCAGCTTGCAACTCTTCCATAAGGGCTTTGGGCAAACCTTCTAGTGGCAATACCGATTCCGCATCAAACATCACCGAGCCACGATGTAACAATGACACCTGCCTGCGCAGTGCTGGCGAGCCACACTCACAACCCAGCAACTCCGCCTCAGCGGCTGTTGCTTTATCCAAAAATTGTTCATGTAATTGCACCGTAAGCAGCATACGAAAATGCCGCTCTAAAAAACGTGTTAAAGAAGTTGTGACGGTAAGTACCGATGACGTGTTTTTATCTAGTTCCATATTGGCAAGTTGCCATTCACGAACTGGACACCACGCTTGTTTATCCCATTGCATTGAAAACATATCCGCATCATGAAGCCAGACCAAATATGGTCAAGTTTCATAACCCTCGTCTTCAAGCTTGCTTATACTGCAACTTTTCTATGCAATCCGCCCTATGGCACATTGTCGCATTTATACCGATCAAGATTTATCCAAACAGCAAAGCATCACCCTCAGTGATGATTTGGGACATTATCTGCGCCATGTTATGCGCTTGCACGAAGGCGATGCTCTCACCCTATTCAATGGACAAGGCGGTGAGTATCAAGCTTCAATTGACAAATTATCCAAGCAGCTAGTTAGCTGTCATGTCGAGAAATTTCACGATATTTCAAGGGAGCTTAGCCTTCCTATTCACATTGTTCAGTGCGCCAATAAAAGTGAAAAAATTGAAACTGTCTTACAAAAAGGCACGGAATTGGGTGCTACCAGCTTTCAAATTGCCAATAGCCAACGTACCACGCTCAAATTAGCAGGCCTTAAACTAGAAAAGCGATTAGAACGCTGGCAACGCATTATCATTGAGGCAGCCGAGCAAAGCGAACGCACACAAATACCCACACTACACTGGCGCAGTCGATTAAGTGATATTCAGTGCATAGGGCAATCCTTTGCTTTACACCCGCATCAAGCCAAGCCATGGACAGAAATTCGCGATACACTAAGCCAAGCTTCTGCCATCACTTTTGCCGTAGGTCCTGAAGGCGGCTGGAGCCATGATGATCTTGCCATGTTGCAAACGATAGGCTTTCAAACACTCACCTTTGGCACACGTATTATGCGTACCGAAACGGCCGCTCCAGCTCTACTCGCTGCAACACAAGCTTTACTGGGTTAGCATTGGCTCATGGAAGTTATTCTCGCATCAAAATCACCACGTCGCCTGCAATTATTACAATGTGCAGGCTTAGCAGTCGAAGTCATGCCTAGCCATATTGATGAAACGCCCTTAAACAATGAAAGTGTGGCTGCTATGGTTATGCGCTTATGCCAAGAGAAAGCCAAAGCTTGTCCTATAACAAATCGCCCTATCATTGCTGCCGACACACTGGTATCCCTGCATGGCGAAGCATTGGGGCAACCAGATGATTTGGTACATGCCAAGCAGATGCTGCAACAATTATCAGGGCAACAACAGTCCGTATTAACAGCTGTGTGTGTGCGATTGGGCGACAATATTCTTACTGAATCTGTTATCACACATGTTCAGTTTCGCGATATTCATGATGGCGAATTGGATGTTTATTTGGCGCACAATGATGTTTTGGATAAAGCAGGAGCGTATGCCATTCAAGCTGGTGCTGCGAGCTTTATTACGCGCGTTGATGGGCCATTGGATAATGTGATTGGACTGCCTGTCACCCAAACCTTAAAGATGTTAAAAAAATTGGAGCTATCATTATGAGCACCGAACTACTGGTAAACACAACGCCTTTTGAAACACGCATTGCGCGCATTGAAAATGGCTTGGCTGAAGAAGTCTATATTGAACGTGAACGCGAGCGTGGTTTAAAAGGCAACATTTACAAAGGCCGTGTACAACGTGTTTTGCCAGGCATTCAGGCTGCTTTTGTTGATATTGGTATGCATAAGTCAGGCTTTTTATATGCAGGCGATATTGCTGCGCCTGAAGCAGAGCCCTTGGAAGATGATAACCCTGAAGTTGAGAAAAGTAGCGACGAAAGTGATGAGAGCGAGAGCGAGCCGTCACGCCGCCGTGTGATTCCACCAATCAATACTTTGGTTCGTGAAGGGCAGGATATTTTGGTTCAAGTTTCCAAAGATCCTATTTCCTCCAAAGGGCCACGCTTAACCAGCTTATTAAGCCTTGCAGGTCGTTATTTGGTTTATCTCCCTGAGCTTGAACATGTGGGTATTGCACGCCGTATGGAAGGGCAAAAAGAGCGTGAACGCCTGCTTGCCATTGGCCATGATATTCGCCCTGACAATGCTGGGCTTATTATTCGCACCGTTGCAGAAGGGCATAGTAAAGAGGAGTTGCAGGATGATTTGAATTTTTTGATACGTCTGTGGAGCGATATTGAAAAACGCAGCAAAAATACGATTACAGGTTCTGTGATTCATGCTGAACTTAGCCTGCATTTGCGTGTGATGCGTGATTATGTTGATGATGAAGTACAAAAAATTCATATCGATTCCAAAGAAACCTATCAAAGCATGAAAAAGTTCGCACAAAGTTTTATGCCTGAAGTTGCCAAACGGTTATATTATTATCCAGGCGATCGCCCTATTTTTGATGTCTATGGTGTGGAAGAAGAGTTGAATCGCGCTTTAAAACGCAAGGTTTCGCTCAAATCTGGTGGGCATATTGTTATTGAGCAAACTGAGGCTTTGATTGCTATTGATGTGAATTCTGGCTCCTTTGTGCGCTCTCGCAGCATGGAAGAGACTGGTTTTAAAACCAACCTTGAAGCTGTGCATGAAATTGTACATCAACTACGCCTACGCAATCTTGGTGGTATTATTGTGGTCGATTTTATCGACATGCAAGAAGAAGAAAATAAAACGCGCATGTTAGAAGTTCTCGAAGAAGCCCTTACACGTGATAAAACCAAAACCAATGTTGTACAATTATCATCCTTGGGATTGGTAGAGATGACCCGAAAACGTACTCGAGACTCATTGGGACGCACCCTATTAAGTGAATGCTCACGCTGTGAAAGTGTTGGTCATACCAAAAGCCCAACAACGATTTGTTATCAATTATTTCGTGAGGTCGTGGCTGAAGCCCGCGCTTATCCATGTGAAAAGCTGATGATTATTGCCCACCCCAAGTTAATTGATGTGTTGCTGGGCGAAGAAAGCGAGCAAGTAACACGTCTAGAGGAATTCTTGGGCAAACAAATCGCTCTAAAAAGTGATATACAGCTCGACCCTGAACACTTTGAGATTGCCCTGCTCTAAGCATGCAGCAAAGCCCGCTCCAGCTTTACATTCATATCCCTTATTGCATTCACAAGTGTCATTACTGTGATTTCAATTCCCATGTTCGCACCCAACCCGATTGGCAGGCTTATGAGCAAGCCTTGATTGCCGAACTTGAATATTGCTCAAAACAAGAACCTTTTCAAAATCGACAACTACACAGTGTTTTTTTTGGTGGAGGCACACCATCGCTTGCCCCTGCAAGCTTGATTGGCAACGTCTTAGAGCATGCACAACACTTGTTTGGTTTTGAAAATCATATTGAAATCACCCTTGAAGCCAATCCTGGCACTGTCGATATGCAAGCCTTTCAAGGTTTTTTCAACGCTGGTATTAATCGCTTATCCATGGGCGTGCAAAGCCTTGATACAAAAGAATTAACATGGCTTGAGCGTATTCACGATAGTAGCGAGGTATATCAGGCTTTTGATGCTGCGCGCAAGGCTGGTTTTGATAATATCAACCTAGATTTCATGTATGGATTACCTGAGCAAAGCCTAGAACAATGGCTGCAAACATTAGATGCAGCCCTACAGTTCAAGCCTGAGCACCTATCCTGCTACCAACTCACCGTCGAGCCGCATACCAAACTGGCAGCACGCCATGCTTCATCACCTTATAAATTACCCGATGATGAAACATCCCTAGCATTCTTCCACAGCACACGTGAGACATTGGCAAAAGCTGGTTATGAAGCCTATGAAATATCCAATTTCGCCAAATCCAATAAATACTGCCGCCATAATGATGGTTATTGGCTCTACCATGATTATATCGGCATTGGTGCTGGAGCTTCAGGCAAGTGGGACATGAAGGACGGTGGTACATATCGCTACAGCAATACCCGCACACCCGAAAAATATACCACCCAAGCCATACAAACAGGCTCTGCCATCAACAGTGATGAATCACTTGCTCTGCAACAAGCAGCAGCCGAAGCTGTATGGGTGGGATTACGCCGCAAAGGCGGTATTGATAATAGATGGTTTGAAAACCGTTTTCAGCAAGACATCACAGCATATTTTCAAAGCGATTTAGAAGCATGGTTGAATGACAACAAACTCATCTGGCATGGGCAACAATTGCAGCTCGCTGAGTCGGGTATTCCTTTGGCTGATGCCATTGCCGAATCGGTACTTTAACCGACAATATATGTCCTTAAAACTAAAAGGCTTCGCCCTTCGCACGATCTTCAAAACGCGTGTATTTCGCCAAGAATGTTAAACCAACCGTACCTGTCGCACCATTACGTTGCTTGGCGATAATCAGCTCTGCCAAACCTTCATTCTCAGGCTTTTTATTATACACCTCATCACGATACAAAAACATGATAATATCGGCATCTTGCTCAATCGCACCAGATTCGCGCAAATCAGACATCATCGGACGTTTATCAGCTCGGCTTTCAACAGCACGGTTTAGCTGTGACAATACAATCACGGGCACATCCAACTCTTTTGCCAAACCTTTTAAAGAACGCGTAATCTCAGATATTTCTTGATCGCGACGGTCTGCGCCTGCCCTGCCAGACATCAATTGTAAGTAATCAATCAGCACCAAATCTAGACGTTTGGCTTCACGCTTCAAACGTCGGCACTTGGCTCGTACTTCCAAAACAGAAATAGATGGCGTGTCATCAATAAAAATCTCAGCCTCTGCCAATGAACCACTTGCCGTTGCCAACTTACGCCAATCATCTGCACTAAAGCGCCCTGTACGTAAATTCCCCATATCCACACGTGCTTCCACTGCCAACATACGCATGGCAATCTGCTCTGCACCCATTTCCAAAGAAAAAATAGCCGCCACTTGCGGTTCATTGGAACGAATCGCGGCATTTTGTGCCAAATTCATAGAAAAAGAGGTTTTACCCATCGAAGGGCGACCTGCAACAATAATTAAATCACCGCGTTGCATACCCGCAGTCATTTCATCAAGATCTTTAAAGCCTGTGGAAACACCCGTCACTGCCTGCTGATTTTTATAACGTTCTTGTAATTCATTATAAGCATCAGCCATAAGGCTGCCAATTTTATTAAAGCTCGGACGTGACTGATTAAAGGCTTCTGCAACATTCAAGACACGCATTTCCGCCTGATCAAGATGATCGCCAACCTCACGCGCCGTATCTTCATAAACATCTTGCGATACGCCGCCACATACAGAAAGAAGTTGTCTTAAAACTGCGCGCTCACGCACAATTTGGGCATAATAACGAACATTTGCGGCTGTCGGAACAGAAGTCACCAGCTTGCCCAAGTATTCTTCGCCACCACAACTATCCAAATCATTATTGCTGGTCATTTGGTCTTTAATGGTCAGTGCATCAATTGGACGATGACGTGCTACAAGATCTTCAATACAAGCAAAAATTCTGCGATTCGCTTCGACATAGAAATGTTCAGAAAGAAGCATACCTTCGAGTCGTTCATACGACTCAGGATCCAACATTACACCACCCAACACGGCACATTCTGCATCCGACGAGTGCGGTGGAATCCGCTCACGCAAACCAGGTTCTGAATGTGTGGTGTTATAGTCCACGGGGTGGATTACTCAAACATATTGAGGCACTCGCTATTGCGTTATACGCGCAGGGCTCTTTCAATACTAGAAGTAAATATTCCACAGTATTCAAAGAATCCCTACGCATATGTAACCTCATATAAGCTTACAGGCTTTCAGCTTCAACCTTAATAGACAAGCTAGCCGTAACATCTGGATGCAAACGAACACGGAAAGCATGTTCGCCAACCGTCTTGATTTGCTCATCCAACAAAATAAATCGACGTGCAACTTCATAACCCGCATCAGCCAACAAACCAGCCAAGTCATTACTTGTTACAGAACCATATAGGCTCTTGCCATCGGATGTTGCACGAATCACAGACAATTCAATGCCAGCCAACTTCGTAGCTGTTGCTTGAGCTTTACCCAACTCATCCTGATGCTTGGCTTCAAGCACCGTACGACGACGTTCAAAAACTTTACGGTTGCCATCATTGGCAACAATAGCCTTTTCCTGTGGCAACAAGAAGTTACGGCCATAACCAGCCTTCACGCTTACTTCATCACCAACATTTCCTAGACCATCAACACGTTCCAATAGAATCAACTGCATCACTATCCTCCAAGTGTCGGATTCTCATTCCGACGATAATCAAACCAAATATCCAACATGCCCAAAATGATGAATGGAATCACCATCATGAACCAAATAAACAACAACACGTACATCATCGCAATAACCATATTCATATCACGCGCTTTTAACCACACATGCGCTACCGCAATTCCCTGTACAGATAAAACGCCAGCCAGCATCAATGCCAAACTAACCGCAATATATTGTACAGATCCCGCATCAACATTTGCCAAAATAAGGCTCAACATCAATGCATAAGCTATCGGTTTACCAAAACGCACAGACAATAACGTTCCAGTATCACCTGTATAAAAACCATAACGCATAGCGACTTTTCGCGCTAATAATACGTTAGACCACCATACAAACCACAAACTAAATGCCATCAAACCTGGCATAATCCAACTAAGTAAAACCTGTGTCTGCTGTAAAGCTTTGGCATCAATCTGGTTTACACCTGCTTGCGCGCCACCATTTTGCATCACTTCAAACATTGGAGCCAACAAATGGTCAACAAAACCTTGCAAACTCAAACTCTGCGACTGGCTGCCCATAAGCAATGCAACCATCACCGCCACAAACATGCCCAAAGCTAACTGCGTCGCACTACGACTAACGCCACCCATTAACCTCAAGCTATTGGCTGCCAAAGCTGGCAAAACACAATAAAACAGCCCAACCATCAATCCCAACAACACATCAAAACCGCTCAACGCCATGACTGCAGCAGCCACTAAAGCACTGACTTGCAAGGTATAGCGCATGCCACCACCCATAAAAATCAATGCAAACAAAGCTGGGGTCAACATGTGCAATATCACTGCAACAAAGCTAAACAGCAATGCCAACAATGGTATCGCGCTAAACAGTGCTGGCAGCCATACCATCGAACTCAACAGAACCAATGCCAGTGCTGCACAAGCTAGATGCTTCGTCAGCACAAAGCTGGCGATAGGCGGTAAAGAACGAGCCTCTTCCATCATAGCATCATCCTAACATAACACGGACGTTGAAGTTAAGATGTTCACAAACTAACTTAGTCGTGATGCAATGGTGTGAAAGACAACAACGCCAATACACGAGCCCGCTTGATAGCGGTTGTAAGGCTACGTTGATGTTTTGCACAAGTACCAGTCACACGTGATGGCAAGATCTTGTAACGCTCCGTAATGAACTGACCCAACAATACAGGATCTTTATGATCAATATTCATGCTCTTATCTGCACAAAATTTACAAAACTTACGGCGACGCTGAAAACGACCACCACCAGCTGGACGACGCGCAGGGCGACGATCACCCGATGCCGCAGGACGCGCTGGGCGTGCTGGACGATCCGTTGATGCTGCAGCTGCTGGAGCAGCAGTTTTAGTTTCAGTTGTTTTTACTTCTTCACTCATCTTCATCTCTCCTGAGATTTCAAATTTTTGGGTCGCAAACATCTACCCATATTTCAACCTGCCCCCATCGCTGCTCGCCATCTCGGCTATAATAACGACGGCGAAGCGTACCTTCGATGCTAATATCCTGACCTTGGCATTTCGCCAACTTCTCAGCCATTTCACCCACAGCACGCAACGGCATAGGTTGCTCATCGACAACATTGGCGCGCTGCGCACCCAAGTGTGGTCGGTGAATCACCAACGAAGCAACCACGGCTAGACTTCCGTCTGGGGTCCAACGTTGATGAATATCATCGATTCGGCCTTGCAACCGAACCAGATGCTCGGACTTAGGCAGAAGCTTCTTCACTGCTTGCAGCAGCTTCAGTTTTTTCTTCTACTTTCGCTTCTACAGCTTTTTCTTCTGTTTTGGCTTCCGCTTTTTCTTCAACCTTCGTTTCTTCTGCTTTCACTTCGTCTTTTGCTTCTGTCGCTGCTTCATCCGCTTTTTCTTCTGTAGCAGTTTCTTCAGCAGGTACAGCTTTACGACGCATCAATGGTGATGGCGCATCTGAAAGTTCAGTTAAACGGGTAGTTAAGAAACGCATAATGCGCTCTTCAAGGCGGATAGCAGCTTCTAAAGCTTGGATTGCAACTGGCTCACCATCGGTGACCAACAATACATAATGTCCACGTTTGCGTTTGGCAATGCTGTATGCCAATGGACGTGAGCCCCAATATTCGCGTTTCACAATGCGGCCAGCGGCCTTCTCAACACGTTCAACCAAAGCATTGGTCAATTCTTCAGTGTTTTCCTGTGAAACATCAGGATTCACGATAAAAATAGTTTCGTAATACACGGCGCCCTCTCGGTGTACCTTAAGTACGCCCCGGATATTTGCGCATCCAGAGCAAGGTATGTCTTTATTATCCTTTACAGTAGCTGCAAAGAGCGCGGCACTATAAGCACCGCATCACATCTTGTCAAAACTTCTATTCCAGCATTTAAAACAATCAAATCTCAGACTATATGTTACAGCTCTCTGGCAATGGCAATCGTCGCTTCAGATTTATTTAGAGTATAAAAGTGTAACCCTGCAACATCATTCGCCAATAACGCTTGGCACTGCTCCGCTGCCAACTCAATACCCAAAGCTTTCACAGCGTTTAAATCTTCTTGGATAGGCTGCATTTTCTCGTGCACAAAAGCGGGAATCGAAGCACCGCACATGGCTGAAAAACGCACAATCTGCTCATAATTTAAAATGGGCATCATGCCAGGAATCAAAGGCATCGTAACACCGGCTTTTAAGGCATCATCGCGAAAACGAAAGAACAGTTCATTATCAAAGAAGTATTGGGTCACGGCGCATATAGCACCATTATCCTGTTTCATTTTCAAATAACGAATATCATCGGCAACACCACCCGTGGATTCGGGGTGTCCTTCTGGGTAAGTCGCACAAGCAATAGAGAAATCACCACGCCCATGCACAAAATCAATCAAATCGGTTGCATAAGCAAAGCCGCCATCGGTTGCTTCAAAAGCCTCCTGCCCTTCAGGTGCATCACCACGCAAAGCCAAAATGTTTTCAACCCCAGCCTGTGCATATTCATCCAATAGGCTACCAAGTTGCTCAGAGGTTGAACCAACACACGTTAAATGCGCTACAGGTGATAAGCCTGTTTTTTCTTTAATACCCAACACAATACGCTTGGTACGCTCTTGTGTCGTACCTCCTGCCCCATAAGTCACAGAGATATAAGCAGGGTTTATGGCTTGCAACTCTTGCAGGCAACGCCATAGATTTTCCTCACCCTTATCCGTCTTAGGAGGGAAAAATTCACACGAAATTAAAGGCTTGTCAGCATTGGAAAGAATATTGGATAAACGCATTATAGTTTTGGTACCGTTACGCCCGTTTGCCCTTGGTATTTACCTGCGCGATCCTTGTAAGAAGTCTCGCAATCTTCATCACCACCAAAGAATAAGAATTGCGCCACGCCTTCGCCCGCATAAATCTTCGCAGGCAATGGCGTTGTATTCGAGAACTCAAGGGTTACATGCCCTTCCCATTCAGGTTCCAACGGGGTGACATTCACAATAATGCCGCAACGTGCATAAGTTGATTTACCCAAACAAATGGTCAATACCGAGCGTGGAATACGCAAATATTCAACCGTGCGCGCCAACGCAAAGGAATTCGGCGGAATAATGCAAACATCCGATTTCACATCGACAAAACTATTCTCATCAAAGTTTTTCGGGTCAACAATGGCAGAATTAATATTGGTAAATATTTTGAATTCATTAGCGCAACGCACATCATAACCGTATGATGATAATCCGTAAGAAACCAAGCCCCCGCCTTTTTCACAGTGCTTTACTTGCCCATCTACAAACGGCTCAATCATACCTTCTTCTTGTGCCATGCGGCGTATCCATTTATCAGATTTGATGGACATCATTACCCCCAAACTTGCTAATCCCAAATATACAATCAATCATAGCAGTGCGCGGCAGGATAGCGTCGAATCACCCAATCGGAAACTAATGCTTGCATCTTACCTCACTTCGCCCTAGAAATCGCGCCGCTGACGCAAGATACACAGTTGGCCAGATAGCTCAGTCGGTAGAGCAAGGGACTGAAAATCCCTGTGTCCTTGGTTCGATTCCAAGTCTGGCCACCATTATTAAAACAAGGAGTTACGAGAAATCGTAGCTCCTTTTTTATTTTAACCATACAATCATAAAAAACACCCGTGCCGCTGGCTAAGGCTACTGGGCACCTCGAAAAACCTCGGTACTTCGCCAAACTTGTGCTTTTCACCCCTAGGGAGGTGCTGATCAACTCAATAAATGATGCCTATACGCCCAAAATCGCCAGCACCTGCGTTAGCCAACTTAGCAATAGCGGGGCGCTTGCCGCCTTGGTGTTGGTGATTTTGAATCGCATATCCACTCATCCAGAGTTAATCAGCACCTCCCTAGCTGTGTTGAATAAAATGGACAATAGCGATGCTATTACTCATTTTATTGCGCCTTGCTATGAGCGAAAATCAGCGTCGTTTAACTCGTGCGAGGTTTTTCGAGGTGCCCTACTGTGAACTTCCCAAAATAATACTGAATTCCCATCTTCACGGGAATGACGAAGCAAAGGATTCGCCTGATTCACTATATCAATCACTTGGCTTGATCAGACCCGTTACTGACTGGTTATTTTAATCCGATTGCCCTGTCCTAGAATATGCCTGATATTGACTTCTCTAGCCCTCTTGCCAACACAGGTTGCGCTTCATCAAAGCTAAGATTCACCTTATTGGCAGTCGAAACAACACGCGTACGATAACGCTTCCAATGCGATATAGATTTCATGTGTTGCGACACATGCGTTGAAGTGCCTTGACTCATATTGGAATCTGTCTCTTGATGCACTCTCACGCCTTTAGGGGCTCGCTCTGAAATTTGCAAATCTGTAATCATGGTAAAGGTTACATCTTTCACGGCAGCATTGGCAATGGTTCCCGCCACAGCACCCAACAGACCAAATCCAGCAGTATTATTACTTCCAGAAGCAGCTAGACCACCTATCACGGCACCATCCAAAGCTCCACCATAGCCACCAGCTAAGGCTGCACTTGCAGCAGAAGGATCCATTTTCCCCACCTGCAAAATAGAGGCTTGCAGCATGTAATGTGCCTTCCTTGGATTATTCACAACGCGATAACCATGTGACACAATCGCATTGGCAATCGCAGCACTAACATCCATATTTTTATCGGATGTATTACGCACCTGCACAAACACAGAGCGTTTCTCAGGCTCGACAGGATCCAAAAATACTGTTGCACTCATTTTTGTCTGAACATCGAGATTACGCTTGCTAATCATGGTGTTGGTTGCAGCACATCCATCCATAAAAAGCAGTGCCAGCAAACACCCCACAACTGTTACGCTACGTGATAGGCTTATGGTTTTATATTGTAATATCTTTTTCATTATCATCCCCTTGGTTTGAAGTAGCCGCATTCAATATGAAAAATTGATTCCGTCTTCCTTCCCAAGGTTGGGGGCAATCGATGCTCTCTAGGGAAGTGCTGATTAACTCCACCAAATATGTTAGATTTTAGTTAATCTAAGTTAAGGTGGTTTTAGTCCATGTCGAATCAACGTAGTTTTTCAGAGCTTGAATATATGGGTAAGAAGCGTTTAA
>Ga0256829_1002195_pt1 | contig 14835 bp, 19 predicted proteins | sample 131447metaG_FD_185979 | JGI IMG/M metagenome (GOLD analysis project Ga0256829, IMG submission 185979) | Hydrothermal vent microbial communities from Lau Basin, Pacific Ocean - 131-447 | ecosystem: Environmental > Aquatic > Marine > Hydrothermal vents | place: Pacific Ocean: Lau Basin | collected...
TTGAAAGATTTCTTCTCTGTCCATCTGCTGCAAGTTTTATCATATTGTATATAGAATCATCTACTCTCATTGTAACAGTTTTCATAACATGCCTTTTGAATATTTATAATTTCAATTATATTCAATTATATTCAATTTGTCAATCCGTTGGCTTGTTTTACTGTAATTTTAACCCAATGTAATCAAAGAATACCTTAACCTCTATCATCCACCCAATCTGGGTGACCACTGCACACTATTGTATTATCCATTTTTAAAAAATGGGATAAGTATGGTGATGGAAGAATATATAAAATTTTTAGATAAAAATTTTACAGCAAATGATATTAGAAAAGATGAACTTTATTCTCACTGGTTTGATTAGTCTTTACAGTTATCATATTTATTTTTTAAGACTTCTTTTAACCATTCATGTCCATAAAGTAGAGCTTTTTCTGCATCTATAAAACCACTCATTGACTCAACAGCACAAATACAAGTATCTCTATCTTGAAATTCATAAATACATGTTCTCATCATTTTATATTCAGTTTTTACAGAAGCTCTATTTACATTAATAGTATCATCAAGAAGTGTACCACCAACTATTCTTCTGCCAATATCACCCCCCCCTTTTTTTTGATTATATTCAACGAATATTACAACACAATCACTTTGTATTTCATAGCACATTTTGTTTCTTATCTGTTTTTAATTACATATTCTGTATAATCGCGTTAATTATAATATAGGTACATAAATGAGTAAAAAACCAGACTATCGTCCTAATGTGGCGATGATTATTGTTTCTAACAATTATCCAGAGAAGAAAGAGATATTTATTGCACAACGAAATGATTTAACTGATATTTGGCAGTTTCCTCAAGGTGGTATAGATAAGGGTGAAGAAGTCCAAGAAGCACTTTTTCGTGAGATGGAAGAAGAGATAGGAACTAATCAAGCAGAGATAATAGCAGAGTATCCAGAGTGGATATCTTATGATTTTCCTTCTAAGATAGCTAAAAAGATGAAGCCTTACAAAGGTCAAAGACAGCGATACTTTTTACTAAAACTAAAAAAAGGTGCAGTTCTAAAACTAGATACAAAACACCCTGAGTTTATAGAATATAAATTTGTGAGCGTGGATGATGCTTTAAATTTGACTGCACATTTTAAAAAACATGTGTATGAAAAAGTTATAGGTTACTTTAAAAATGAGGGACTGCTTTAGATGTTGATAGTTCAAAAATTTGGTGGGACAAGTGTGGGCGACTTGGAGAGAATACAAAATGTAGCTAAGCGTGTAAGTGCAACTAAAAAAGATGGAAATGATGTTGTTGTGGTTGTCTCTGCTATGAGTGGAGAGACCAACAAACTAGTTGGATATGCAGAACATTTTTCATCAAACCCCGCCGCAGCTGAAATGGATATGTTACTAAGTGCAGGAGAAAGAGTTACAGCTTCACTTCTCTCCATCGCACTTCAAGAGATGGGACATGACGCAACAGCTATGACTGGTAGAAAAGCAGGTATAGTTACAGATAAACATCATACAAAAGCACGGATAGAAGAGATAAACCCTAAAGCTATGCATGAAGCACTTGAAAATGGAAAGATAGTTGTAGTCGCTGGTTTCCAAGGTGTTAATGGAAATGGTGATATAACTACTCTTGGACGAGGTGGAAGTGATTTATCTGCTGTTGCGATTGCTGGAGCATTAAAAGCAGATTTGTGTGAAATATATACAGATGTAAGTGGAATATTTACTACTGACCCTCGCATAGAGCCAAAAGCAAAAAAACTAGATAAAATCTCTTATGAAGAGATGTTGGAACTAGCATCTTTGGGAGCGAAAGTGCTTCAAAATCGTTCAGTAGAGATGGCAAAAAAACTAAATGTAAATCTAGTAACAAGAACAAGTTTCTCTGATGAAGAAGGAACATTAATAACTAAGGAAGAAAATATTATGGAAGCACCATTAGTAAGTGGAATCGCATTGGATAGAAATCAAGCTCGTATATCTCTTATGGGAGTTAAAGATAGACCCGGTATCGCATCTGATTTTTTCAATAAACTTGCAGATGAAGAAGTGAATGTTGATATGATTATTCAAAATAAAGCACATGATGACACTACAAATATAGATTTTACTGTTCCTGTAGATGATTTGCATAATGCAAAAAAGATAGTTGATTCATTTGTTAAAGATGGTGAAATCAAAGCTGATTCTTACAATGAAGATATTTGTAAAGTCTCTGTTGTTGGTGTTGGGATGAGAAGTCATACTGGTGTTGCAGCTAAGGCATTTTCTGTTATGGCAGATAACAATATAAATATAAACATGATAGCAACATCTGAGATTAAGATTTCTATGGTTATAGATGAAAAGTATGCAGAACTTGCTGTTCGCAGTCTTCATGATGCATATGAGCTAGATAAGTAAACAACTATGGATGAATTTTCACAGTGGACTTTAGATGCAATACGAGAAGAGGGTGCAATCCTCAGTTGGTTAGAAGAGCAACGATTTGACTGGACAAAAGCAACCTCTCATGCATTAGAGCAAATACTACTTGGAAAAACTATTGTTTTAATCACTGATGAAAATCGAAAATGGTTAGAGAACTACATAATAAGCTCTTTAAACAGTATTTCATTTGATAGACCCCCAATCTCTATTGTAAGTATAGATTCTATTTATCCTCATTTTGATCATATTAGTGGTGGAGATATGATTGATATGGTTGATGACATGATAGACCAATCATATAAAAATGAGTATTTTTTTTGGTATATAGGAAAAGGGGATGACAAACGAAGTGATATAGCAAAAAGACAAGATGATAGTTATTTTTGGATATTTGATGAAGAGCTAAACAATGCCTTTGCCTTAAAATCGTATGATAAATCACTTGATATAAAACTTTTACAACTATATAAACTCTTTAACTCCTCATTAAACGCAGCTATGTTTGGAGAGGTAGATGCAAGTTCTTGAAAAAACAAAAGGACACATACTAATATCCACAGAACTTGAAGTTGAGGTGGAGAGACTTGAGTCTGAGTTAAAGCCTTTGCGTGTAGTGAAATTTGTTGAAGAAAATTTTAAAATAGAACATGCTAAAGCTGTTGTTAGTGAAGCTTATATAAGTGAGTCGCAAACAAAATATATAATCTTAGCCGCCTTAGAATTTACAGCAGTTGCACAAAACTCTCTTTTGAAACTTTTAGAAGAACCACCTACTAATATTGAATTTATTATCATATCACCAACAAAGTCAAACCTTTTAGCAACTGTTAGGTCTCGCCTTCCTATCTTAAAACATAATATCAGTCATGAAAAAATATCAATCTCCTTAAATCTTACACGAATAGACTATAAAGAGATATTTGCATTTTTAAAAGAGAATGCAAGAGTAAAAAAGAATGAAGCTAAAGAGTTGGTTGAAGCACTATTTTATAAAGCAACTGTTGTTGATAAGCTGATACTAACTACATCGCAGATTGAGAGTTTTGATAGAGCTTATAGATTGTTAGACCTTAACTCAAGACCACAAAGTGTTTTAGCTATGCTTATCATGCAATTTGTAAGAGAAAAATAGATGCAAGTTCAGAGACTATCTAATAGTATTGATATAAAAGAGTATCTACATGAACTTGGAGTAGATGGTGGTGGTGTAAATATTTTAGCATCAAAAGCTGAACAATTTATTATATATATCAAAGAGCTTCATGTGGGGGCGGCAAATATTTTAAAGCAAGATGCACTCTCTGTTGGAGCTGATTTGGCTGTACCTCGTGGAACTGTTGTTGCTCGTCTGCCAAGTGTTGATTGTATTTTAATATCTACTAAAAGAGAGTTAGAGGTACTTAGTAAAAAGGAGTTAGCTCAACCTTTTGGTCTTAAGGATTTGGCAAAAGAGTTACAAAAGATACTAAAAGCTAAAAAGAAAAAAGAAACGCAGATAATGGGTGTGATAAATGCAAATGATGATAGCTTTTTTAGTGGAAGTAGATTTTTAGATAATGATGCTGTAAAAAAGATAGAGCAGATGATAGAGCAGGGTGCTGATATTATAGATATAGGTGGTGTTTCCTCTCGACCAAATGCAACTTTAGTGGATGCAAAAGATGAACTAAATAGAGTTAGACCGATATACAAAGCCATCAAAGAAGAAAAACTTTATGAAAAAGTACGCTTTAGTTGTGATAGTTATACACCGATAGTTATTTCAGAAGCCTTAGAGTCAGGATTTAACATGATAAATGACATAACGGGACTTGCAAATGATGAGGTATGTAAGCTTTGTGCAGAGTACAGTGCAACTGCTGTTATAATGCATATGCAAGGTACACCACAAACTATGCAAGATGACCCTAATTATAAAAATATTTTAAATGACATATATAGTTTTTTTGAACAAAGGGTTGAAAAAGCTGAAAGTTTTGGTATAAAAGATATTGTGTTGGATGTAGGGATTGGTTTTGGAAAAACGATAGATGACAACCTAAAACTTATAAAGCATTTAGAACATTTTTTAAGCTTAAATAGAGAGCTTTTAGTTGGTGCATCTAGGAAGTCTATGATTGATAAAATATCAAAATCGAAAGTAGAAGATAGACTAGGTGGAACTTTAGCACTTCATCTTGAAGCGGTAAGAAATGGAGCTTCTATGCTTAGAGTTCATGATGTTTATGAGCATAAACAAGCACTTCTTTTACAAGAAGCACTTTTAAAAGTCTAAACCATCATTCCTTTTATCATATAAAAAAGAAGTCCTGCTAAAATAGCTGCAGCTGGAACAGTTATAATCCACGCAGTAACTATTTTTCTAATAGCATCTCTTTTTACATACTCTATTTTTTTATTCTTTTTAATATGCTTTTTAGCTGATTTTATAAGCTTTTCTTCATTTGAAATAAGTTTGTAAAGTTCTACAACTCTCTCATAATCACTTTGTGTTTTTTCTTTTTTTGTTTCGAGTTTAGATAGTTCTGTTTGGTAAGCATTTAAGGTATTTTTTTCTTCGGCAATAATCATTTTTTCTTCATCAATACTATTGTCATTATCACTTAAATGTAGATATTCTCTTAAAAAACCAACACCAAACACACCTCCAATAGCAATATGAGTGGAACTGACTGGAAGCCCAAGTTGAGAAGCGATAATAACCGTAATAGATGCTGCCATCGCTATGGAAAATGCACGAATTTGATTTAATTCTGTGATTTCACTTCCAACAGTTTTTATAAGTTTTGGACCATACAGGGCAAGTCCTAGAGCAATACCTAAAGCTCCAACTCCCATGACCCATAAAGGGATACTAGCTTTGGATGCAACTCCACCATTTACAACAGCATCATTGATGGCTGCAAGTGGGCCAACAGCATTTGCAACATCATTTGCTCCATGAGCAAAGCTTAGTAATGCAGCTGAAAAAATAAGAGGTATAGTAAAAAGTGTATTTACAGACTCTTTTGAATTTTCAAGTTGTGTAGTGCTAGATGTAAGTTTTCTTTTTGTTAAAAAGAAGATAATGACTGCTGATATAGCACCCATTATAAGAGCTGTAGAAAAAGATGGTTTTTTAGTCATTTCCATAGATACAAGAGGAATATAGTTTAAAATATCTACGACTTGTGGCCATATTTTTTTAAGACCTTTTAGTGTTAAGTAAGTTACAAATGCCCAAGACATGATGGCTACAAAAACAGGTACCCATCTCTTAGCTGCAGCAACTTTATTTTCTTGAAACACTATTGACTTTTTGATAGAAAATAGAAAAATAGCAGCGATAATACCACCAAGAATAGGAGAAATAACCCATGAAGCAGCAATCTTACCCATAGTTGTCCAAGAAACTATATCAAAACCAGCTGCAGCGATACCTGCACCCATCACCCCACCAACTATGGAGTGTGTTGTTGAAACTGGTGCGCGCATCATTGTTGCAAAGTTTAACCATAAAGCAGCTGCCAAAAGTGCAGACATCATAGCCCATATAAATTCATCAGAATTTCCACCAAAAGCACTAATATCTATGATGCCTTTTTTTATAGTGCCAACAACTTCACCACCAGCGATAAGAGCCCCACTTGCTTCAAAAATTGCAGCGATAATAATAGCCATAGTCATAGTCATAGCACTAGAGCCAACAGCAGGACCAACATTGTTTGCAACATCATTAGCACCAATATTCATAGCCATATATGCACCAATCAATGCGGCAACTGCTAAGAACATGTTATTTGGAATCCCACCATTACTTAAAAAGCTATAAGCAAGAACTGCTACCATAAAAAATAGTGCAAAGCCTAACCTAGTAAAATCAGTACCATTTTTTTTAAGTGCTTCTTGCTCAAGTTTTTTCATTGTTTGTATTTCCATTTTTGCTCCAAAATCTTATTGTTTAATATATGCTTTTATAATCTCTTGACGCTCTAGTGGTCTATCTCCACCACTTCTTCCTGTTGTTGCAACATCGTTTAGTTTTTTAAGTGCAGCAAAAGAGTCAGGTGTGATTTGACCAAAAATAGTGTGATGTCCATTTAACCAAGGGGTTGGGGCTGTAGTGATAAAAAACTGGCTTCCATTTGTCCAAGGACCTGCATTTGCCATAGCAAGTACCCCAGCCTTATCAAATACTTTGTTTTTAAATTCATCTTTAAAAGGTTTTTTCCAGATACTCTCTCCACCACGACCTGTCTCGGTAGGATCTCCACCTTGAATCATGAAGTTGTGTATAATCCTATGAAAAGCAATTCCATTATAGTAGCCATCTTTGATGTGAGTTGTGAAGTTTTCAACAGCTAAAGGAGCAACATCAGGAAATAGTTCAATTTCAATCTTACCTTGTGTTGTTTCTAAAACTACATGAGGGTTAGCTGCAAAAAGAGTAGCAGAGAGTGTGAGTAGTAGTATAAATATTTTTTTTGTCATTTTTTTTCCTTATTTTTCATCAAATTCTAGTGATACCGAATTTATGCAATATCTTTGTCCTGTTGGTTCTGGTCCATCAGGAAAAAGATGTCCAAGATGTGCATCACATGAAGAACATCTTACCTCTACGCGTATCATACCATGGCTAACATCTCTAATCTCTGTTATAGCATCTTCTACAGCTTCATAGTAACTTGGCCAACCCGTACCAGAGTCAAACTTTGTGTTAGACTCAAAAAGAGGTGTATCACAGCAGACACATTTGTAAACTCCCTCGCCTTTGTAGTCGTAAAATTTCCCAGAAAATGGTGCTTCTGTTCCGTGTTGCCTTGCTACATAAAAAGCTTCAGGACTCAATAAAGCCTTCCACTCTTGTTCAGTTTTTGTTATTTCCATACATTCCCTTTAATTTTTAATCCTTAGTTCATTTATATTATTACACTCTTCATCATAGATTATGTAAATACTTTTTGTCGCTCTTGAAATAGCATGTTCTAGTTTTGTTAAATTTGAAAAACATACATCTAGCAAAATAAGATACTCTGTGTTTAGTTCTATAGTCTCTTCATAACTTGCAAGTAAAACAGAGTCTAAACTTTGATTTATCAAGTTTTTAGATCCATCAACCAATAAAGTATCTTCTTTTATAAAATGTTCCAAATCATCAAAAAGTCTCTTTCTTGTTACACTGTTTCCAACGATAAGAATACTTTGTGCTTTTTCTTCTAGCAATAGTTTTGAAATAGTGAGAAGCGTTTTTGCATGTGGATTTGATTTATAAAAGATTATATTTCGGTCTGCTGGTATAAAAGATTTGGTAAATCTATATTTTGCATCTATGACCTTTTTATTGACAAAGAGTAAACTCTTTTTTCTTTGCATCTTTGTTAAAATATTTAAAAAAGAGTCTTCATACAAATCCGAATCATCACAAATAATGAAGTCTGCTATATTAAGTTTGTCATTTTTAAGTTCAGTTGGTGTCAATATAGATATTTTAGTAAAGTCGAACTCTATGATTGCTCTTTCAACTACATCTAAAAGTTTTTTCTTTAAAATATCACAAGCAAGTTGGGTTGGTTTTATTATAATAACTTTTTTATCTTTGTTGTTTAAAATATAAAGAATTGATTTTAACAAAATAGTATTTGTCTTACCACTTCTAGGAGTTGCGTCTAATACTTCATGACCTAAAGTCTTGTCATCAAGAAAATCCATCTGCTCTTGAGTACATATTTGTAAGTCATTACTCTCATCAATTATAGTGTATTGGATAAGTAAGTTACCTATAATATTGTTTTTTGATGGTAATTTTAAAGAAGAGGCTTTACAATCTTGTAGCTTTTGTAAGATTTCTTCTTTTGAAGAATCATTAAATATAACTCTATCCTTTGGAAGTAGTTCTTTAAATGAATCGTTTAAGTGACTATACTGTTGGTTGTTTAGGTTTTCCATTAAAAGGTAGTTAAATGTTGGAATAATATTATGATGCGTTAGCTCATTTAACTTTTGATTTATAAGATTGTTTGTATTTTGAAAAGAGAGTGTTTTGTTTGAACTATCTTGGTTTTGTGCTTTTTCAATAGTTGCATCTTTTAAATCATCATACGACCACTCTTTTTTTTCAAATACATAAAGGCCTCTTGACTCATCAAGTAGCATTAGTGCGATATGATAACTGTTAGAGTGATGATAAATCGTTACATCATTAAATAATGAAAAAGAGTTTGAGTGTGAAACTTCTTTTAATTGTTTAATGACTATTGAATCAGGTGTTGATAAAGATTTATTATCTTTCTTGAAGATTGAATGTAAAAAAGATAAGTTCATAAGTGAAAAAAGAGTGATGCCAATAAATATGACATCACTAAATGATTATTTACCAGCTGCAACACGGTCTTTAAGACCTTTACCAGCTTTAAACTTAGGAACCATTTTATCTTGAGTAGTATAAGTTTTATCAGTACCAGGTACTTTTCCACTTTTACCTTTTTGTAAAGCAGCAACAAAGCTACCAAAACCAACTAAAGAAACATCTTCTTTTTCAATTAAAGCAGTTGTTACTGCCTCTGTAAATGCTTTAATAGCAGCCTCTGCTTCTACCTTAGTTTTGTAGTCGCCACTTGCTTGTACTAATTCAACGAATTGAGCTTTATTCATAAATATACCCTTGGATTAAATATTTCCGAACCCTGCATGCACAAGTCCTTATACATGAAATAATTCAGCTGTATGTACTTTATAGTTTATTTGCTTAATTTTTTCTTCTTTTTAGCCAATTTTGCTATAAAATGTGAAAATTTTGTTTCTTTTAGTCCATATTTAGCCTGTTTTAAGAGCTTGGCGAAAAATATAGGTGGATTGTGATGGATAATAAATGATGATAATTCTTTCATCCTTCTATATTTTTCAGCATTTGAATGTATTGATAAAAACACATCCTCCAGCCCATCTCTCTCATTTTTAGTAAGTGCACTCATCTACTTACTCCTCTAACTTATTTATTTTTCTAACAGTTCTTAGTATCTCATCATCATCTAACTTCCCTAACATTTTCATAACTACTGCAGCCGCTTGTGGTTTAGCACGAGCAAGTTTCCAGTCTTGATATGTACGCATAGATATCCCAAGTGATTTAGCCATATCTTTTAAGGATATTTTTTTGCCATTATTTTGAGACTCTAAAGAGTTATGTAGGATGTTAAACAGGTCATCGATTTGCATAAGGAGAATTATACGGATATTCTACTTAAATATACATTTAATTAATTGTTAAAGTATATAAATATATTATATAATACAATATTTCTTATATAATAGTATTTAATTGCAATATTATATTGTATTTATACTATTATATATACGGAAAACCGTATATATTTTACATGATTTAGTTCACTAAGAGCAAGTTTAAACTCTTATTGAACTTTATTGTTTTTAAGGAAAGAGGAAAAAGGTGGTTGTGGTTAGTATTCTAACAAATCGCTGTAGTCATATTTTGAAAAGTCTAGAAAAATTTTACCATTTTGTTTTATGACTCTTACATCACTGTCATAAACTGCTATAAATCTTTTTTTTATGACTCTTTTTTGATTGTTTTTTAGTTCTAATGTTTTTAGATACTCTTTTAGCTCTACAATCTGCTTTGGTTCTTTCTTCTTTTCTATGTTGTTTTGCTTTTCTAAAGTTTCAACTTCATGAATAGTATTTTCTGATTGAACTTTCATTTGAGCATTTATAAGCTCAAGTATATTTTTTAGTTGCTCATCTTTTGTGCTATAAACTTTCTCTATCTTACTCATCTCATCACGCAACATCTGCTCTTTATCATCTATGAGTTTATCTATTTTAGTCTCTAGTTGAATTATCTTTTCTTTTAGTTGTTGATTCTCTTTTTGGTAGAGAGATAAGACCATAGAAACAGTTGTCCTCGGTTTTGCTATAGCTTTTGATGTTTTTTTATTTTCATCTTTTACTATTATGTAAGGAGTCTCATTTTCGATTATATAATTAATCTTTTTGTCTCTAAGTTTAGAGTTTAACATCTCTTTAGACATCTTGAATTTTTTTGCATATTCATCTAGTGTTAGTTTCATTGTTATCCTTAAATGAAATTTTGTAAGCTAATTTTATCATAAGTACCTTTTTACTCTTATTAAGGAGTTATATAATATAATCTCATAATAAAATTACAGAGGAAATTAACATGAGTAAAGGTGTATTAGATATAGTGAAACCAGGGGTTCTTTTTGGCGATGATGTTCAAAAAGTTTATGCACATGCTAAAGAAGTTGGATTTGCTATTCCAGCAGTTAATGTAGTAAATACAGACTCTATAAATAGTGTTTTAGAAGCGGCGGCTAAAGTTAATTCTCCCGTGATTATTCAGTTTAGTAATGGTGGCTCATCTTACTATGCAGGAAAAGGTCTTTCAAATGATAATGAAAGAGCTGCTATAGTTGGTGCAGTTGCAGGAGCTATACATACTCATATGATGGCAGAGGCTTATGGGGTAGCTGTTATCTTGCATACCGATCATGCTGCAAAAAAACTACTTCCTTGGATAGATGCACTTCTTGAAGCTGGTGAGGGTTACTACAAAACACAGGGCAAACCACTTTTCTCTTCTCATATGTTAGACCTCTCAGAAGAACCTCTTGATGAAAACCTAAAAATCTCAAAAGCATACTTAGAAAGAATGAGTAAAATCGGTATGAGTATAGAAATCGAGCTTGGAGTTACTGGTGGTGAAGAAGATGGTGTAGATAACACAAACATTGACAATTCACTTTTATATACTCAACCAGAGGAAGTTGCTCGTGCATACAAAGAGTTAAACGAGGTTTCACCTGATTTTACTATTGCTGCATCTTTTGGGAATGTTCATGGAGTTTATAAGCCAGGAAATGTTCAACTTACACCAAAGATACTTGATAACTCTCAAAAATATATAGCTCAAAACTTTGATACAGATGCAAAACCTGTAAATTTTGTTTTTCATGGTGGTTCAGGTTCTTTACCTAGCGAGATAAGTGAGGCTATAGGCTATGGTGTTATTAAGATGAATATAGATACAGATACTCAGTGGGCAACTTGGAATGGAGTTAGAAAGTATGTATCAACTAACCATGACTACCTTCAAGGTCAAATCGGAAATCCTGATGGAGAAGAAAAACCAAACAAAAAGTATTATGACCCTAGAAAGTGGCTTCGTGCTGGACAAGAGTCTTTAGTAGAGCGTGTTGTTCAAGCTTTTAAAGATTTAAATGCTATGGATAGAAATTAATTTAGCTCTTTATAAATAGTTTCTATACTATTTACATTTTTGTTTTTTAGATAATACTTTTGAAGAAGTTGGTTTAGTCTGTTGTGGTTAAAACGCCAAAAAAGTTCACTCTTAAAACCTTCATCTTCTTGTATGGCAAAAAAGAGTTCTTTTGGTGTTAATTTTCCTTCATGTTTTAGTATAACATGTAACATCAAAGATGTAAGCTCATGCTCAGACTCTTTGTTTCTATCATCATCTTCAAGTTGTTTTGTTGGTAAAAAAGCATAAATTTTCCAGATACCTATTATCATAAAGATAACAAAGGCTATCATCATCCATGTTTTAATACTAATTTCCATTATTGTTCCTTTGAGTTGTATTCACACACTCTGTTTCTACCACTATTTTTAGCATCATAAAGAGCTTCATCAGCTCTTCTTATAACTGCTTCAATGTCTTCATCATTTCTTAAATCAACTTGTGAGATACCTATGCTTATGGTAAAGTTCAAAATATTCCCATCTTCGAGGGGGATTTTTAACTCCTCTATGGCGACTCTTAGTTTTTGTGCTATAACTAAAGCTCCACCAACATCTGTTTGTGGTAAAAGTAATATAAACTCTTCCCCACCAAACCTACAAGAGACATCACTTTTCCTAGAATACTTCTTCAAGATTTTAGAAAACCTCACAAGCACATTGTCCCCAGACTTATGTCCATACTTATCATTTACATTTTTAAACTTGTCAATATCAATCATCAACAAAGATAAATTCTTCTTTTCTCTTTTTGCTAAATGAAGAATATGCTTTGCAGTGTTTGAAAAATACCTTCTATTGTAAAGGTGAGTAAGCGGATCAATAGAAGCTAGTTTTTTTAACTCTTTTTCTTTTCTTTTTATGTAGCTTATATCTCTTGCACTTATTAAGATAATATCTGGGTTTGAGAGTAAAGACATAGACATACTTACAAAAATGATTTTGTCTTTTGTGATACATCTTTTTTCAAACTCTTTTATATATCCTGTTCTTTTCACTTCTAGTATAGCCTGTTCAGATGACTCAATATCATCAGGGTGGGTTAAGCTCATACAAGAAGTTTTTAACAACTTTTCTTTTGATAGTCCAGTTAAGTATGAATACTCTGGGTTTACATTTATAAAATTTGACTGCATATCTAAAACAGCAATGGCATCCCTAGAACCATTAAATAGTGACTCAAACATCAGTTTTTGTTTTTCTAGTTCTTTTTTTAGTTTTATTTCTTTATTGAAATAATATAAAATTATCAACAATATCAGGATGAAGATAGATAATATTTGTAGAAGTAAAGTATAATCCACATTTTTTTCATTTTGATGAAGAGAAGGTTTGTAGATTAGTTCTTTAATATTAACTTTACCATTCTCTAAACCAAGTGCATTGTATATGTCTAAAAATCTTTGAATCTTATTTTTATCTATCTCTCCAAGCTTTTTGTTGTCTATATAAAGCAGTTTTTTTAAAGTTCGTGCCTCATAAAGAAGAGCACCTTCTGACTTGTTTTGAGTATTGTACTTTTTTCTTATAACATCAACACTCTCATCAACATGAGCAAAGGCATATTTCCATCCTTTGATAGTAGCATCTAAAAAATGTTTTACAAGTTTAGGATTCTCTTGTAGTTCTTTTTTGGAGGTAAATAATATATCACTATAAAAATCAAATCCATAATCTTTAGGTGACCACATATCGTAAGCTATAGCTTTCTTATCTAGTAGATATGTTTCATTGGAATAGTAAAAAGTAGTAATATCTGTTTTCTTGTTGATTAAATCATCTACTTTGAAACTTGGTGTTTGAATATTCATATCATCAAAAGAGACACCATTTGATTTAAGCATAGCAAGCATACCTGCACTATTTGAAGCAGCTTTATCTATCATGATATTTTTGCCTTTAAAATCTTTTATAGATTTTAAACCAGATGATTTTAGGCTAACTAATACATGTGGAGATGATTGAAATATAGCATTTAGAAGAACTATATCATTTTTCCCTGCTTTATTTAGAATAATACTTGAGTAACCTACAGCAAAAGAGTGTCTATTTTGGTGGACACTTTTAACTACATCAATACCATTGTGATATTCTGAAATATTTACATCAAGACCTGCGTTTTTATAAAATCCTTTCTCCTTTGCCATGTAATAACCAGCAAATTCAAACTGATGTTTCCACTGAAGTTGCAGGGATACTTTTTCTAAAGCAAATAGAGGAGTAGAGATAATATTCATAAAAAATAGAGTAATAAATATACTTTTTAATAAAAATTGCAGTTAAAACCCTTTATGATAGAAATAGTTATATAGACAAAGTATACATTATGTTTCTTAATAATTTTATAAAGTTTAATATCTTTTGTGTCATAATCTTTTTTAAGGACAAACATGAACGATAAAGTATTTACTAAACCGATAAAAAAACAGTTTGAATTTGATGAAGAAGTTGCTGCAGTTTTTGATGATATGCTCAAACGAAGTGTTCCTTTTTATAAAGAATCTCAAGATATTACAGAGTTTTTTGTGCATAAAAACATCGAAGAGGATGGACTTGTATATGACTTGGGATGTTCAACTGCTTCACTTCTTTTAAACATACATAGAAGTTTAAAAGTAAAGGCAAGATTAGTTGGCTTAGATAACTCAGAAGCCATGTTAAGCCAAGCTAAACGAAAGTGTGAAGCTTATGGTGCAGATATAGAGATACTTAAGGCAGATATACTGGAATATCCGTATGAAAAAGCAAATGTTTTTATAAGTAACTATACTTTACAGTTTATTCGCCCCTTAGTTCGTGAAGAACTTGTTAAAAAAATAGCCTTATCCCTTAAAAAAGATGGAGTTTTTATCTTTAGTGAAAAGGTTATAAGTCACCATTCAAAGTTAAATAAAGATTTGATAGAGTGTTATTATGATTTTAAGAAAACGCAGGGGTACTCTGAGTATGAAATCATGCAAAAGAGAGAGGCATTAGAAAATGTACTTGTTCCCTATAGTGAAGATGAAAATATAAAGATGGCTAAAAATGCAGGTTTTTCACACTGTGAAGTTGTTTTTCGTTGGGCAAATTTTGCAACATTTATAGCTATAAAATAAAGCCTGATATAA
>Ga0256829_1002197_pt1 | contig 14829 bp, 10 predicted proteins | sample 131447metaG_FD_185979 | JGI IMG/M metagenome (GOLD analysis project Ga0256829, IMG submission 185979) | Hydrothermal vent microbial communities from Lau Basin, Pacific Ocean - 131-447 | ecosystem: Environmental > Aquatic > Marine > Hydrothermal vents | place: Pacific Ocean: Lau Basin | collected...
GCAGCGTCTTCTCTTGCAACAGAGTTAAAGGTAACAGTATCAGGAACAAGGGGTACTTTTGACTGGTCACTGAAAACGACCCATACTCTGTCACTGATGGAGTTCGTCACTTCACTACATGTTGCTGTCGTGTAGTGAAATGATTTCAAATCCAGCATATCAACTCCAACAACGGTACTGACGCTTTTAAGAATATGCAGGTCAGGATTGGTTGTTGTATTTGCATCAACCGATACAACACTGAGATTACCACGTCGATTTGTGACTTGTGTATTGATGTTGTAAAAGTAATTCGATTCGTTTGTATAAAGACCATTTTCTATGACATTAAAGTTCCCATATACAGGTGCATAGGTACCAACACCACCGCTACAAATAGGAACATCTTGATCAATGAAACTTGAGCGGTTTACAGTGATACTGTCATTTGCCGAGAGTGGAATAGTAAGGTCGTAGTCTATTCTTGCAGTGATCGGCAGCTTCAACGGCGATGTGCGTGGATCAAGTGATGCATAGATATAGAAATAGTCAAAAGCATCAAAAGAGCTGATAGGAATACCTTTAATAAAACTATCACTTACGTTGAGGCTTGCATCATTGATTTTTGTTCTTGTGAAGCTGTTTGGTTCTGTTACCCAAACACTACCTCGGTGGTAAGTTGCCTGACTTGTATTAATGTCAATAAGATTAAAGACAATGTTACTTGCTACAATTTCAGAGTCTTTTGTATTTCTAAAGTACATAGCAAGCTCAACAGGTTGGTTCGGATTATTGGCTGTGACATCTGCATTGATATAGGGTCCTTTACTTGAATCATACCCCTCCGTCAGATAAAGCCCGTTTTGTTTGTATGCATAATCATAACAGATACTTGGTTCTCTCAGACCGTTGATTTTATTTACAAAGACTCCAGTATCCCATAGCCCATCACCAGTATCGGCGATTGCCATTTTAAAGTGATATGTTTCTCCTGGCGTTAGTTTGTCAAGTGTTGCATGGAGTTTATGTGTGAGCCCATCATACTCTACTAAAATAGGAGGGCTATTATGATTATGTTGTGGAGTGTTATCTATATAGTAACTACTATTTGTTGGAGGGTAACTTTGCCCATAATAGCCTTCATTTTCTGAAACACCATTGTTTACATTATTTACAGTGACTGTATCATAATTATGAATATTGTTAATATTGACATATGTTTGATTATCTACAACTCTTGCGATATTATATGTTTGATTTAAATCTCCACCAGAAACAAAAAAACCAAATGCATCATTAAATTGTGTGCCAACAAATTCATTGTACTCTTCAGATGCAAATTGGTAATCAATAAGCAAAAGACGTGTATTCTCATCAAGGGTAACATCAAATTCAAAAATAACAGGGTTGTAAATTGCACTTGAGTCAATCTTTGTTAGGTCTGGATCAAGATATGTATTAGATTCTTCAATTGAAGTGGAACCTGATGAATTTGATGTAAAAGATTCCTCTACATTCATACCTGTAAGAATGATTCCCTGATCTACTTCAAGGTTAGCACCTGCTCCGTTGGAGTAAATACCGACCTGTTTTCCCGATCCGTGGGTAATTTTTGGATTTGTTATGGTAATCCCTATTCCCTGAATCTGCGCAGCAAGTTCGGCAGCTGTAACATCGTATTTACATGTTGCTGTTGCGTTTGAAGGGCAGTTTGTCGCTCCAAAAAGAGCGGAGCTTGTAAAAAGAAGAGAAGAGGTGAAAATGCCGAGGATTTTGATAAATGTTAAAGTTTTCATAGCGTCCCCTTTTGACAAAAATTACTGCACAAAACAACAGGGCTCAGTAGCAAAGTACAGTTGCTATATACTCATTATCCAATTACTAAGCTTTAAATTAGCTGAAAGTAAATGGATTTACATAAATGTGATACATTCTTTTTTCTTATAACGGTTTTTGTGCTTACAAAGAATTCTATTTGGTTTAATACGTGTTATATATCTTTTAGATAAAATAACACTCTTATAAAAGAGAGGAAATTGATTTTATGAAAAAAAAATATATATTACTTGTACTCTTAGCGTTCGGAATATTCTTTAATGGCTGTTCCAAAGAGGTAGATGAGTATAACAAACCTGCCCTTTATTGGTATGGTAAGATTATTGAATCTATCTCGAATGGGAATTATGACAAGGCAGATGACTACTACTCTTCTTTGCAAGGAGAGCATATAGGCTCACCTCTTTTGCCGGAAGCTACGATGATACTGGCCATAGCACATATGCACAACGAAGAGTACTTGCTTACGGAACACTTCTTAAACGAGTACATTAAGCGCTATGCAAATGCCAATGAGATAGAGTTTGCCGAGTATCTCAAAATCAAAGCGAAATATAAATCTCTGCCGCATCCAAGAAGGGATCAGGTCTTTGTTCAAGAGGCAATCAAAGAAGCAGAGGCTTTTAAACGCAGCCATCCGCACTCTATGTACTATCCTCTTGTCGATACGATGCTCACACGTCTTTATCTTGGTGATGCTTATTTTAATGAGAGTATTGCCGGGCTTTATGAGCGTATAGATAAGCCTAAATCAGCAAGATATTATAGAAATCTGCATGCACAGCCATGGATAGACTGGAGTATGGTCGAACCGGCGGAGGATCCATGGTATAGAGAGTGGTTCGAGGGTGACGGTACGTCGAGCTGGTATGCATTCTTGATTCCAGATACAAAAAGTGTTGTTTCAAGAAATACAGTCAATGATGAAAATATAACGAAGTAAAGGATTTGAATTTATGAAATTAAGTAATTATGGGGAATTTCCCGCTGATATTCCAGTCATAGCAGAAGATGAACTTTTTTTATACCCGTTTATGATTTCACCACTTTTTTTAAGTGATAAAGAGAACATAAACGCAGCGACAAAAGCGATAGATGAAAATTCTTTGGTTATCGTATGTACAACGAAACCGGGACATGATGGAGAGCGGGAGTTTGATTCTCTTTATGATACCGGCGTTGTAGGCTCAATCATGAGAAAAGTCTCACTTCCTGATGGAAGAGTAAAAGTACTTTTTCAAGGCCTTGCCCGTGCAAAAACGCTCTATAAAGTGTCAGAGAGTCCTCTTATAGCACATGTTGATATTATCGAAGCGACGGATGTTGATTCGATTAAGGCAGATGCTATTTTAGAAGTAGTGCGTGAGAAGGTAAGAGCACTCTCTTCTGTAAGTAATTACTTTCCGCCTGATCTACTGCGTACTATAGAAGAGAATCATGATCACAACCGTATCATTGATCTCATCTGCTCTAGCATTAAACTTAAAAAAGAGCAGGCGTATAAGCTTTTTGTAGAGACAGATACAGAGAAGCGTTTTTTAGATTTAACAGATTATCTTATAGAAGAGATAGAAGCAAATAAACTCCAAAAAGAGATACGTTCTAAAGTGCATTCACATCTTGAAGAGGTCAATAAAGAGTACTTCTTAAAAGAGCAGCTCAAACAGATCCAACAAGAACTTGGAGTAGATACTTCACGTGATGAAGAGATAGAAGAGTATAAGAAGAGGCTTGAGGCAAAAAAAGAGAAGATGGGAGAGGATGCCTATAAAGAGATAGCCAAACAGCTTGAGCGTTTTGCTCGTATGCACCCTGATTCTTCCGATGCCTCAATGACACAGACATATCTTGACTGGGTATTAGACATTCCCTTTGGTGATGTGGCAAAGAAATCATTGAAGATCGAGGTAGTAGAAGAACAACTCAACAAAGACCACTTTTCACTTGAAAAGCCAAAAGAGCGTATAGTAGAGTACTTTGCGGTAAAAGAGCTCTTGGAACTTCGTGGCATTACGGCTAAGAAAAGTGCAGGGGCAATTCTCTGTTTCTCAGGACCTCCGGGTGTCGGTAAAACTTCTCTTGCCAACTCTATTGCTGCAGCACTCAAACGTCCTCTTGTCCGTATAGCACTTGGTGGACTTGAAGATGTGAATGAACTTCGTGGGCATCGCCGTACTTATGTTGGAGCTATGCCGGGGCGTATCACACAAGGACTCATAGATGCGAAGAAGATGAATCCGGTTATTGTACTTGATGAGATAGATAAAGTAACGCGCTCTCAAAGAGGGGACCCTACAGCAGCATTGTTAGAAATTTTGGATCCGGAACAAAACAGTGAGTTCCGTGACTATTATCTCAACTTCGATCTTGATTTGAGTAATGTCATTTTTATAGCCACTGCTAATGATGTGGGGCGCATTCCTGCACCGCTGCGTGACAGAATGGAGTTTATAACACTCAGTTCCTACACGCCACAGGAGAAGTTTGAGATAGCACGCCGTTATTTGATCCCGCAAGAGTTGAAGAAACATGGACTCAAAAAGAATGAGTTGAGTATTTCAAAACCTGCACTACGTGAACTTATCCACTCATATACCCGTGAGGCAGGAGTGCGAAATCTCCGTAGACGCATCGCTGAGATGTCTCGAAAAGCAGCACTAGAGATACTGAAACACCCTGAGATGGAGAAGGTAAATGTCTCTATGAAAAATCTCAAAACATTCTTTGATAAGAGTGTTTTTGAGATTGAAAAGACAAATAAAGTCCCTGTGGTTGGTGTGGTAAATGGTCTTGCATGGACAGCTGTTGGTGGAGATGTTTTGAAGATAGAGAGCATCCGTATAAAAGGAAAAGGTAATCTTCAACTCACAGGTAGTCTGGGTGATGTGATGAAAGAGTCAGCACGTATTGCCATGAGTGTTGTAAAAACGCTTATAGACAAGCGTAAACTGCGTATAGCACAAGATAATATTCCTCTGACTCTGAAGGAGAAAGAGGAGATCATAGATGTAGACCCGAGTGAGGTATATAAACGTTACGATCTGCATATTCATGTTCCAGACGGTGCAACACCAAAAGACGGACCGAGTGCCGGTATTGCAATGGTGAGTGTTATAGCTTCTATTTTAAGCTCTTATAAAATTCGTTCGGAAGTGGCAATGACCGGAGAGGTCTCTTTGACTGGAGATGTCTTGCCTATTGGAGGATTGAAAGAAAAACTCATTGCTGCATACAAAGCAGATATGACAAAAGTGCTTATTCCTGTCAAAAATTATGAGCGTGATTTGGAAGATATTCCTAAAGAGGTACAAGAAGCAGTCGAAATAGTACCTGTAAAAAGAGTAGAAGAGGTGTTAAAACAAGTTCTTGTCTAAGAACTTGTTGCATCATACATAGCTGCGTTTAGACAATCACCGTTGCCATTTTTTTAAGCAGATCATCATTTCGAATAGGTTTCATTAAAAAGCCGTTTGCTCCCGATTCGAGTGCTTCGCTCTTTTTTGTCTCATCTGTTGTGAGAACAATAATAGGAAGTTGACGTAAATTATCATCTGCACGTACAACTTTGAGCATCTCTATACCGTTCATTATCGGCATGATTATATCTAAAAGGATGAGGTCAATATCATTGCGTCCTTTGAGCTCTCCAATTGCATCAGAACCGTTTTTTGCCTCAATCACCTCTTTTACATGACCACTTTTCATCAACATAGATTTCAGAAGTTTTAAGTTAATCATATCATCATCTACTGCCAGGACGACCAAATCAGTTCTTTGCATCCATTTTTCCTTTTTTTATATAAATTTTTCAATCACTAAACGCAGCAGGTCTTTGTTGACTATATTGCGGATCGTTTCATGTACATAAGCAATATCATCACCGTGATCTTCATCGTTATTCATAAGCACCAGATAGCTAGGAAGAGAACTCTTCTGACTTGCTGTTTTTACAAGTTTTGAAAATGTTTCAAGATGCAGGTTTTTTATCTCTTTGTCAAAGAGAATGACCTTATAGTTCTTATCTGCTACTTGACTCTCCAAATCAGATAGTGTTGTTGCTACTTCGTAACTGTAGCCTAATGAGTCTAGAACTTTTTGGAAGAGTTTTGTCTCAAAAGGGCTCTTTTTAGCAAGTAATATGTCGGCCGTATACTCTTTTTGTGTTGATTCCTTTTCTTCCTTTTTCTCTTCAACTATTTCAGGTTTAGCTGCTTCTGCTTCGTGTAGTTGCTGTTGGGATTTCTCTTTTTGTGTCTCTTCTTCGCTTAGAGGTTTCTCCGCTTCTAACTCATCTGTAGAGACAAGTTTATCTGAAAGGAATTGATTAAGAAGCAGTACAATCTCCGAGCGTACAAGAGGCTTGGTGGTGTATTCGTCAAGTCCGGCAGCTAAAAATCTCTCTCTGTCTCCTTTGAGAGCATTGGCCGTTAATGCAATGATAGGTACATGAATTCTGTGGTAATCTTCTTCAAACTCCAAAATCTCTTTTGTCGCTTCGATGCCATCAAGGAATGGCATTTGAATATCCATAAATATAAGGTCAAAATCTCCATCTTTTCGCTTTTGGAAAGCTTCAAGACCGTTTGATGCAAGACTTACCTTGAGTCCAAGATCTTCGAGTGTTCGTTTTATGAGCTTTTGATTGATGATATTATCTTCTGCAACTAAAACTTTAGCATCGAATCTTACTGTATCTATATTGATATTTGAGAGCAGTGGTTTCTCTTGTGCTAGAGCAGTAAAGTTCTCATTTTGGTAACTTTCAAGTGCGACTTTGAGTTTTGTATTATTGAGAGGCTCATAAATAGTTTTGAAAATCTCTATGCCAAAATTTTCGATTGTCTTCATATAAAATGATTTTGTAATTAAAATCAACTGTTGTGACAGTGATGCATACTCTTTGAGCTCTTGTTCATTACAGTGCTCATAGTCAACAAAGAGAAGATCATAATTAATCTGTTGTTTGAGCGATTCAAGTTCATCAATGTTTTTAAATTTCGTGTAGCTAACCCCATAAAAGTCAAGATATTCTAAGAGATAGCTGTCTTGGCGTTTTGGTTTGTGCATAGAATCAAGTACAAGAGCATTGATACTTGAATAGGCACCTTTGAGTGATTCATTCTTTGTCTCAATCTCTTCAAAATCGATGGTAAAGAAGAATGTAGTTCCTTCACCCGGTTCACTTTGCAGGTCAAGTTGTCCACCCATAAGTTCGATAAAACGAGCAGAGATGGTAAGTCCAAGACCTGTACCACCATATTTACGTGTAATGGAGGTGTCGGCTTGTGAAAATGCTTCAAATATTTTTGATTTTTGCTCACTTGTTACACCGATACCACTATCTTGTACTTCAAATCTTACTCGTGTGATACCTTCTTGTACAGATGGCTGTTTTCTAATGTCCACATTGATAGAGCCTGAAGAACTCGTGAACTTGACTGCGTTTGAGAGCAGGTTGATAAGTACTTCTTTGATCTTGGTAGGGTCCCCTTTAAGAGGCTGCTCAAGTTCAGGATCGATGAAACATCCAAGATCTATCTGTTTTTCACTTGCACGAACAGAGTAAACTTCTACAGCACTTTCAAACTCATCGACAGGATTAAAGATGACATCTTCGATCTCAAGTTTATTGCTCTCAATTTTAGAGAGGTCAAGAATGTTGTTGATAATCTCAAGGAGGTTTTCAGAACTCTTTTCGATGATTTCTACAAATTCAGCCTGTTCCTCTTGCAGTCCTGTATCTTTGAGCAGTTCTGTAAACCCGACAATACCATTGAGTGGTGTACGTATCTCATGTGACATATTTGCCAAGAACATAGATTTTGCTTCACTCGCTTCTTGTGCAGCCTCTTTATCGTGTCGCGTCTGTTCAATAATATGCTCAAGCAGACTATATGCCTCCTCGGTACCTTTTGCGGTATGAAGATTTATCTCCCTTTTTGTGGATTCATCATCTGTGTCATCTGCAACTCTTTTGAGGACATTTTCAAGATTGAGAATGTTTCTTGCAATCTCATTTGAGAGTAAAAAACCGAAAATTGCTAATATGACAGAGATGAGCCAAATCGTGAGAGTGATTGCAAGGAGTTGTAGGGCGTCTGTTTTAACGGTTATTGCACGTTGATCCATCGCTTCAAGAAGGACATTTTGTGCTTGTGTTATCATGTTGATCTTTTCAGAAAGCATTGCAAACCAAACACCTGCATTTGTCTCATATTTTCCTTGAGCAGCAGCTATGAGAATGGTGGCTCTTTCTGTATTTATATCTTCAAAAAGCTCTTGAGCATCTTCATTTTTGAAGATATTATTGAGCGCTGTAGTAAGCGATTTATCTTTGAGTGTATCGTAACTCAGGGCATCTGCTTTTGCTATGAAGGAGATCCATTTATTTATCTCTTCCTCTTCAAGTGGTGTTGATTTTGCAATGGTATAAGAGAGGTAATCTCTCTCTGCTGCCGTATACTCACTTGCACCTACAAATTCAATGTAGATATTTGAGTAGTCGTTAATCTTATTGTCGAGCTGCTCATTTGTGATTTTTTCTAGCTCTTGTATGGCAAGGTTTTGTACTTTGCCATACACATTTTTGTAGACAGTGTCAAAGTCTGTTTTGTGTGCATCAACAAGGGCGCGTGTCGCTTGTATGTCATGTAATGCAGTGTTGAGACTTTTTGTAGCCTGACATGTAGCACAATGCTCTTTGCCTTGTGAATGGTCATGGAGTTGTGGTGTGCTTTGAATACTTTTGAGGTATTTCGCTGCAAGAGTATCAACGATTTTTCTCTGTTTTGTGAGGGATTTCAGGGTATTTGGTGAGGCGTTACCAAGGTAGATAACGGTCATACCTCTCTCACGAGAGATATTATTGAGTAAATCGTTGAGCTCTCTGTTGGTGGTGAGTTTATTTTGTAGTATCTGGGCAGCTTTGTAACTCTCATAAGAGGTATATACAAAGTAACTTGTTACAAAAAAGAGAATAACAATAGGTAAAAGACTAATAAGGCGGAGTCTGTTTTTTAAGCTAAGTTGCATTGTTACGCTCCCACTTTCGATAGTTCTTCTAAAATAGCATCTATTGCATCAATGAGTTTTCGGGACTCTTCTTGATCCGTTGTCTGCATTAATGCGCTGAGTTCTTTATTAAAGCTGTTTATTCTCATATTGTCACTCATTCCTTTCAATTTCATTACTTCAGACCTGAGTAGGTCAAAATCACCTATACTTAGAGCTTCTCGCATCTCATTTGTCAGTACACGTGTCTCAGTTGTATAGTCATTAAAGAGCTCATTAAAACTTTCAATATCAAGCCCTATCTCATTGGCAACTTTAGATTTTGAGTAGTTGATTTCAATTTTTGGAATTACTTCTTCTTGTGGAGTTTCATCTTCTGCAAGCTCCAATTCCTGTTCCAAATCATCATCTTTGAACTCTATAGGTATCTCATCTGCAATAACAGCTTCTTGTTCGAGAGTGACAGGTTCCTCAACAGTAGGTTCATCATCTTTGAACTCCAATGTGAAGGCATCACTCTCTTCTTCTGTCTCTTCTTTTTGCTCTGCTTCAGGCTCTACTGTTAGTGGCAAATCTGCAGCTTCTTCATTACTGACAACTTCTTCTACTAGCTCTTCATGAACCTCTTCGCCGGCAAGTTTGGCAATAATTTTATAGAAGAGGTCCAGATTTGTTCTGATGACTTCAAGGTCTGAAGTTGTGTTGATGACAGTCAGTACTTCAAATGCATCTTCGATGCGTAGGTTTGCTGCTACACCTTTGAGTTTGTGGGAGAGTGTTTTAACATTGTCAATGTCACCATCTTCGAGTGAAGAGTAGAGCTCTGGTTTAAAGTCTCCTGCTTGGGCTATAAAGTCTTGGATGAACTCCTCTATGAGGTCGAGTGGAAGACCAAGCTCTTTTGAAGCCACTTCAGGGTTATAGACATAACCATTGTCAAATTTCTCCTGCTTGTGAACAGTTTTTATCGGCGCTATTTGTGGCTCTTCTACAGGAACTGTCTCAAGTGGCATCTCATCAGAGATATCAAGGTCGAGATCAAGCTTGATGTCTGCATTGCTCTCGTAAAGCTCTTCAGGCGGCTGTTGCAGAGTTGGTTGCACTGCTGGTTGCGGTGTAGGCTCTACTACAATCGGTGCTTCTAGAGGAGCTGTTTCAAATGTTTCTACAGTTTCTTGTACCGGTTCTTGTGTAGGAGTGCTGACTTCGGGTGCAACGGCTGCTGGTTCTTGAAATACCGGTGCTGGTGTTGGTACAGGACGCTGTAAAATATCATCGTGGATATGTTCAACTTCCGTACTTGTAAGCGGTCTAAGATTATGTAAAGAGATTAAATAGGCTTTCTCTATCGGATTGTCTGTAAGATAGGCATAAGATATGGCAAGGTTTGCAGTAAAGTTTTTTCCATTCGCATTTATGATGACTTTATGTATTTCACCATCGTCCGCACAGTCTATGAAATCAATCCAATGTACGTGTTGGAAGTTATGGATATAGCCGGGTGTTTTAACAAAGAGATCTGCAAAGTCTGTCACTTCACTTCGAAGGGATGAAAGATCATGGTACCCAAGTTCCTGCAAGTCTTTTGCGTCAATACCTAAAAACTCTTTTTGAAAGTTATAAATTAACATAGCCGCTCCTTAACTCTGCATCTCTAGCATTTTTTGATAGATCTCTTCATTCTCTTGAATATCTTTTCGTGAAGCAGCTTTTCTTGCAGCAATGTAGCCGATGATCTCTTGTGTATCTTCATCTCTTACGGGTAGAATTTCTGTATCGACCCAATAGTAGAGTCCATCTTTTCGAAGGTTTTTAATAAGACCGTTCCAAACCTGTCCGCTTTGGATGGTTTCCCACAGCTTGTGAAAAACCTCCTTGGGCATATCTGGATGCCGTAAAATATTGTGGGGCTGTCCTACTATTTCCTCTTTATCATAGCCTGAGACCTTAAAAAAAAGACGATTCCCATAGGTAATGATGCCTTTGGTATCGGTTTGGCTGATGATAACGTTGTCATCGAAAAAATACTCTTTATCCTTCGGTATAACCTTGCTCATAAAAAAACCTTATAATTGCTTGGATGATTAATCTATCACAAATATATCATAAACCGATGAAAAAAAAACTTATTTATAAATATTTTTGATAGTTTTTGCATCTTTTGTATTTAAAAGTGAACGAATCTCCGCTTCACTTACATTTCTTAAAGCCTCAAAAGTTCCAAAATGATTTAAGAGTTTTTGTACCTTGGCAGGGGATATTCCATGAAGATTGAGTAATTTACTCTCCTGGTCAAGTTTGAGTTTGGTTTTTTTATGAAATGTTATGGCGCAGCGGTGTGCTTCATCCCGCAGGTTTTGAACAAACTGGAGCCGCTTGTCACTGTTTTTGAGGCGGAAGGTCTCCTTTTTTGTGTAGATAATGTCGTTTGCCTTTCCTTTTGCACGGTGTACTTTGGCATCGACTTTCTCTTTAGAGATTGCAATGACATCGAGATAGACGCCGTTTGATTCGAGTATCTCAAGTGCAAGTTTGAGTAGTGTTGCTCCACCATCAAGTACCCACAGATCTGGGGGAGGGCTCTTTTCAAAACTCTCCACGCGTCTCGAGAGTGTTTCTCGCATCTGTCCATATTCATCTCTTGCTTCAAGATGGTAGGTGCGGTAGGATTTTTTATCAAATTTTCCTTCATCATAGACAGCCATAGCTCCTACTGTAGCGACACCAGACATATGGGAATTGTCAAATACCTCTATACGTCTTGGAAGTTTCTCTAACATGCATAGCTCTTGGAGTTCTTGGAATATTTTCTCATTCGAGACATTCTTTTCTTTTGAGAGCAGTTCGGCTGCGTTTAGCTGTGCAAGAGCGATGAGATCTTTTTTCTTTCCTCGTTTTGGGAGTGTGATGGAGGCTTTTTTCTCAAAGACCTTGCTTAAATGCTCTTCGATGAGGGGAATGTCCTCAAATGCATATGCGACTAAAATAGGTGCAATGATAGGAGGCTTTGTATCTTTGTAAAAATCAATCAAAGCGCGTGAATAGGCTTCGTTTATGTTAAATCCCTCATTAAGGGTAATATAGTTGTGTGTAGAAGAGATGATTTTTCCATGGCGCATGAAAATACGCACAATAACGGCACGTTTTTCTGAGCGTTCTATGACGAAAATGTCATAGTTCTCATTTGTTGCAAAGTCTATATCGCTCTTTATCTCTGAGCGCTCTATGCGCTCAATTCTGTCTCGCAGCTCTCCAGCCTCTTCAAAACGCAGCTCCTCAGCGTAGAAGTTCATCTCCTCTTTGAGCGCTTTTGTAAGCAGTTTTTTGTTTTTTATGAGTTTTGTAGCCTTGTCCAGCTCTTTTTGGTAGCGTTCTTGAGATACAGGAAGCTCACATGGGCCTAAACATTTCTCTATCTGATAATACAAGCAGAGTTTTTTTGACTTGAGACACCCTTTTTTCTGTACAAGTTTGCAGATGTCGTAAATGGAGTTTAAAATATCTCGCGCTCCAACAGAGTAGGGGCCATAGTAGAGAATATCTTTGCTCTGTATCACTTTTCGAGTTATGTCAAAACGGGGATACTCTTGAGAGAGATCGATGTAGATGTAAGGGTAGGTCTTATCGTCTCGCAGTAAAATATTGTACTTTGGGTTGAGCTGCTTGATGAGAGAATTCTCTAAAATGAGTGCATCGTGCTCTGAATTAACTACGATGTAGTTCATAGAGACGGTCTGCTCTATCATTTTGGTTATTCTGTGCGAGAGGTTCGTATTTGGACCGAGTTCCGGGGTAAATCTCCAGTAGCTTTTTACTCTATTTGCAAGGTTTTTTGCTTTTCCGACATACAAAAGCCGTCCATTTTTGTCGAAGTACTGGTAAATTCCCGGTGCAGAGGGGAGTTGTTTAATGGTATCAAGCAGTTGCATTTTTCTCTTTTATGATGTTTTTTATGGACTCGGCGAGTAAACGGAGTTTTTCATCACGAATGTTGATGGAAAAATCTCCCTTTGCCCTCTCTTCATAGGTTTGCACTTTTGGTGCTTCAAGTGAAAACTTCTTTATGGGGGTATGTGTTACAAAGGCTTTGATGTCGGTGATGTTCTCATTTGCACATTCTGGCGGATTACAAAACTTTAAAGCACTTTTAATACTATCTATATTATTATCAAACTCTTGTTTGGCACCGGGATGGTTGAGCACAAAAAAGAGCGTGTTGTTCTTGATGTAGGCGAATTTGACCATCTTTTGCAGAGGTGCTGAAAAGAGTGACTGTATCCTCTCTATACATTTATAGTGGGAGAGCTTAGAAAATTGGGGTTTGTTTTGAAGAGAATTAAGAATATCGCCGGCATTTTTCATATGCTAATTATAGCAGGCTTTTTATTAGAGTTTAGCGGGTGCGGTTACAAAGCAGACCCTTACTATGAAGAGAAAGCTCCAAGTGATAAGAATGTAAAATTTGTGATTCAAAAAAAAGAGTTTAATAATGAAAATAATGAAAGTTGTTCGCAATGATACGGTATGACGTCATAATCGTAGGTGCTGGTGTGGCAGGCTTGTATGCCGCTATGCACCTTCCAAAAGATAAAAAGGTACTCATCATAAATAAGCGGGAGAGTTTTAAGTGTAATACTTTTTACGCCCAGGGCGGTGTGGCACTCTCCCGTGATGCAAATGATGTTCCTTCGCATATAAAAGATACGCTTGAAGCAGGCGCGGGACTGTGTGATGAAGAGGCTGTAAAGGTTTTGAGTGAGAACTCCCGTGCAGCCATCGATGAACTCATAGCAAACGGTTTTGAATTTGACAGGGATGAAGAGGGGAATCTGCTTTACACCAAAGAGGCCGCACACTCCTGTGAGCGTATACTCCATGCCGGTGGAGATGCAACGGGGCGCTATCTGCACTTCTTTTTACTCAAGCAAAACATGCATGCGATGCTTGGCGATGCAAGGGTGGTTGATCTGCTCATCAAAGATGGCGAGTGTTATGGTGTCACACTTTTAGAACACAGAGAACGCCGTAACATCTATGCTAAAAATGTCATCATCGCCAGCGGTGGTGTGGGCTCACTCTTTGAGTACCATACCAATGCACCATGCATCAGTGCAGATATGCAGGGATTATGCGTGATGAAAGGTATAGAGCTTGATAGAATGGAGATGCTGCAGTTCCATCCGACTGTCTTTGTAAACTCTACCAATGCACAGAAGATGCTCCTTACTGAAGCACTCAGAGGTGAGGGTGCGACAATAGGAGATGAGAATGGCAAAAGATTTCTTTTTGAGTATGATAAAAGAGGAGAACTTGCTTCAAGGGATATCGTCTCAAAAGCGATGTATAACTACAGCCGTAAAACAGGTTTGAAAATATTTTTGAACTTCGAGAATTTCGATGAAGAGTATTTTGAGCACCGCTTTCCGAATATTTATAAAAATCTGCGTCTGCTTGGCTATAAAGTACCCGCACAGCGTGTGCCGATATCTCCTGCGTTTCATTATGCCATTGGTGGTATCAAAACAGACTTAAATGCAAGAGTACCAAGTGTGAAAAATCTCTATGCCGTTGGTGAAGTGGCTTCAACACGAGTACACGGTGCCAATCGTCTTGCATCAAACTCTTTGCTTGAAGGACTTGTCTTTGCAAAAAGAGCGGCCGAAGACATTATGAAACATATTGATGAAGAAAAAGATGATGTCAGGTTTACGCTTGAAGAAGAGGCAATGAGTTTGAAAAATGACAAGAACATCAAAAATCAGCTGCGCCGAATAATGTGGGAAAATGTCTCCATAGTTCGGACAAAAAGTGGATTAAATGATGCTTTAGAGACAATTAATGCTCTTTTAAATGAAAATATTGGTAAACTACTCAAATTTCGTTTATTGACGGCAAAAGAGATTGTAACATCGGCACTTAAACGCAGTGAATCTATAGGGGTTCACACAATACAAGAGGAGAAATAATGGAACACGAAGCAATTAATCTTGCAACGACATGGGT
>Ga0256829_1002198_pt1 | contig 14819 bp, 14 predicted proteins | sample 131447metaG_FD_185979 | JGI IMG/M metagenome (GOLD analysis project Ga0256829, IMG submission 185979) | Hydrothermal vent microbial communities from Lau Basin, Pacific Ocean - 131-447 | ecosystem: Environmental > Aquatic > Marine > Hydrothermal vents | place: Pacific Ocean: Lau Basin | collected...
GGAGCGCAGCAATATTTCCTCCAGGGTGATGTCAGCTATTCCCATGAGCGGCGTGGTTGATCACTATGATCGCCGCAAAGCCTCAAGATTTCTGAAAAACGGTGAGGTGGTGATTTTCTCCGCCGGTACCGGTAACCCATTTTTTACCACTGACTCTGCTGCCTGTCTGCGCGGCATTGAAGTGGAAGCGGATATTGTTCTCAAAGCCACCAAGGTTGATGGAGTCTATACCGCTGACCCTATGAAAGACCCCAATGCCACTCGCTATGAACGCCTCACCTACGATGAAGTTCTCGAGAAGAAGCTGGGAGTGATGGATTTGACTGCCATATGTTTGTGTCGCGAGCACGATATGCCCGTGCGGGTTTTCCGTATGGACAAAGCTGGTGCACTGATCAAAATTATTCAGGGTGAAGACGAAGGCACTCTGATCGAAGAGGGGAATCAAGAAGATGTTGAATGATATTAAGCAGGACGCTCAGGAGCGTATGGGCAAGAGTATTGAAGCTCTGGGTAATAACTTCAATAAGATCCGTACCGGTCGTGCTCATCCCAGTATCCTGGATGGCATTATGGTGAATTACTACGGTTCCGATACGCCTTTGAACCAGGTAGCCAACGTATCTGTGCTGGATGCTCGTACCTTGTCTATTTCGCCATGGGAAAAGGCTATTGTTCCGGATATTGAAAAGGCTATTTTGAAGTCTGATCTGGGTCTGAACCCGGCAACTCAGGGCGAGTTGATTCGTTTGCCGATGCCGCCTCTTACTGAGGAAACCCGCAAGAATTACATCAAGCAAGCTCGCGCCGAGGCGGAAAATGCTCGTATCTCCATTCGCAATGTGCGTCGCGATGCCATTGCTGATGCCAAGGATCTGCTGAAAGAGAAAGAAATCAGTGAAGATGACGAGCGCCGTTTTCAGGACGAGATTCAGAAAGTGACCGATAAGTTTGTTGCCGACGTTGCCGCGGCACTCGCCGACAAAGAAAAGGACTTGATGGAAATTTAAGCGCTGGACGCATTGGCCAGGCGGCTCCTAGGTTGATTGCCAGCGGCACTTGATCAAACGATAGCGGCGCTGGCCAATCGATAGTGACATTGGAGAGTTGTCTGTGAGTAATACGTTACAGCACGTTGCCATCATAATGGATGGCAACAACCGCTGGGCGAAACTCAACGGTAAGCTGGGTGTGCAGGGGCACAAAGCTGGTGTTGAGAAGATTCGTGAAGTCTTAAGGGCCTGTAAGGCCCACGATATTGAAGTGCTGACGTTGTTCGCGTTCAGTAGCGAAAACTGGCAGCGCCCTCCCAAGGAAGTGGAAGCCCTGATGGGACTTTTCCTGAATTACCTGAAAAACGAAGCCAAGAAGCTCAAAGCGGAAAATGTTCGTCTTAAGGTGATCGGCAGTCGCGCTCGTTTCAGCAGCAAGATCCAGAAAGCCATTGTCGAGGCTGAATCCATTGCCTCTGAGGGTGACCATACTTTGGTGATTGCGGCGGACTACGGCGGTCGCTGGGATATGGTGCAGGCAGCTCAAAATTTGGCAACAGCGGTCCAGAATGGGGAACTGAAGCCAGATCAGATTGATGAGACAGCCATAGATCAGCAGATTTCTACCAATGGGTTGCCCCCTTTGGATCTGATGATCCGCACCGGTGGAGATCATCGCATCAGTAATTACTTGCTCTGGCAGGCTGCTTATAGCGAGTTGTATTTTACCGATGTGTTGTGGCCGGATTTCGGAGCTGACGACCTGGATGCCGCTGTGGCAGATTTTCACAGTCGTCAGCGACGCTTTGGCAAAACCGCTGAGCAGGTCACCCAGCCTTAACGATTTTCGGTTCCGGACGGCCATACATAACAATAACAACAACTACGCAGTACGAGGGGAGCGCCTTGCTCAAACAAAGAATTATTACGGCTGTCATCCTGGCTATTTTGCTCTTGGGAGCACTGTTTTTTGCTCCGGCACAGCAGTTCGATATGGTGATCGCGCTGGTTGTGGCCATTGCTGCGTGGGAGTGGGCCAATATGTCCGGTTTCAAGCAGCAGGGGCAGCGAGTGCTCTATGCGCTGGTCACTATGGCAGTTGTTGCAGGTGTGGCCTGGTTCTCTGGCTACGGCAGTGACGCTGGGATGTCCCTTGAAAAACTGAAAACCACCTTTGGCGTTGCCTGCGCCTGGTGGGCTGTGGCGCTGTTGTGGGTGCAGTCCTATCCCAGCAGTGGTCTTTTGTGGGGGCGTCGCTGGTCTACAGCGATCATGGGATTGCTGGTGCTGGTGCCTACCTGGATGGCCTTTGTGTTTTTGCGTTCCGAGCCACAAGGTGCTTGGTTGATACTGTTGCTGGTGATTATCGTCGCTGCTGCGGATATCGGAGCTTATTTTGTGGGTAAAGCCATAGGTAAGCGTAAACTGGCCGTTGAGGTCAGCCCTGGTAAGTCCTGGGAGGGCTTTTGGGGTGGCTTTGCGACTTGTATGTTGCTTGCCCTGGGGCTGAATTATTGGTTCGATGCAGGCGGCGTACTGTTGGCCATTGTGGCTCCGGTAGCTCTGTCCTCGGTTCTGGGTGACTTGCTGGCCAGCATGGTCAAGCGCCAGCGTGGGATTAAGGACAGCAGCAATTTGTTGCCTGGCCACGGCGGGTTTATGGATCGTGTTGATAGCCTCACTGCCGCGGCACCTGTGTTCGCATTGGCGATAGTATTGAGTGGTTGGCAGTTGCCGGCCTTCTAATTCTCTTATTTTTAATCCTGCGTTTCTGGGACACACTATGCAATTAATCTCTGTGCTCGGTTCCACCGGCTCTATTGGCGTCAGCACTCTGGATGTGATTGCGCGACACCCGGACCGCTACGGCGTATTTGCGTTGACGGCCAACTCCAGTGTTTCTGGCCTCAAGCAGCAATGCTTGCAGTGCGAGCCTCGCTATGCGGTTCTGCGTGACGAATCCGCCGCAGCCCAATTGGCCAAGGAGCTCGAAGCTGAGAACTGTGCTACTGAGGTGCTGTCAGGCGAAGATGGTTTGATTGAGGTTGCCGCCCATGAAGAGGTGGATGCCGTTATGGCGGCCATCGTGGGGGCTGCGGGCCTTGGGCCAACCCTGGCGGCCGTGCGTGCAGGAAAGAGAGTTCTGTTAGCCAACAAAGAGTCGTTGGTCATGGCTGGCGGCCTGTTTATGAAGGCTGTAGCGGAATCCGGTGCGCAGTTGTTGCCCATTGACAGTGAACACAATGCCATCTTCCAATGTATGCCCGCCGACTATACGAATATCCGACGAGCCGGCATTCGCCGTATTCTGCTCACCGGTTCAGGTGGACCATTCCGTCAAACTCCGTTGGCAGAATTGCGCAATGTGACCCCTGATCAGGCCTGTGCCCACCCCAATTGGAGCATGGGGCGCAAGATCTCAGTGGACTCCGCGACCATGATGAATAAGGGCCTGGAGTTCATTGAAGCTTGTTGGATGTTCGACGTGGTCCCTGGCGATATTGAGGTGGTGGTGCATCCCCAGAGCGTAATTCATTCTATGGTGGAATACGCCGACGGATCTGTTCTGGCGCAGATGGGCAACCCGGACATGAGAACTCCCATTGCTCACGCCATGGCCTGGCCTGAGCGTATTGAATCCGGAGTGGCCAGTCTCGATTTTATGGCTACCGCCAGGCTGGACTTTGAGGCCCCTGATTACGAGCGCTTCCCCTGTCTGCGGCTGGCTACCGAGGTCGCAGCCGAGGGCCAAACTGCAGCAGCCACTCTGAATGCTGCCAATGAAATTGCCGTAGAAGCCTTTCTCAACGAGCAACTACGTTTTTCAGATATACCTCGAGTGATTGAAACTGTACTCGAACAGGCTCCTCGATATGAACCCTCCGGGCTGGACGTGGTCCAACAAGCGGATTGCGAAGCGCGCCAAATGGCTCTTCAGCAACTCAAGAAATTTTCGATGTAAGGTGTTTTCATGGGATCTGTGTTAACGATCGTATGGTTTTTGGTGGCCTTGGGTGTTTTGGTCACCGTGCATGAGTTTGGTCATTTCTATGTTGCTCGGCGCTGCGGGGTCAAGGTTTTGCGTTTTTCCGTTGGCTTTGGCAATGCCATATGGAGTCGTCGCGACAAGCAGGGTACCGAGTACACCATTGCGGCCATCCCTCTCGGTGGTTACGTCAAAATGCTGGACGAGCGTGAAGGCGAGGTGGCGGACCACGAACTGGATCAGGCGTTCAACCGAAAGACCGTATGGCAGCGCATTGCGATTGTAGCGGCCGGTCCCATAGCCAATTTCATCCTGGCTCTACTTCTGTTTTGGTTAATGTTGCTTCCCGGAACGACTGGTCTGGCGCCAGTTATTGGCGAGGTGGAGTCTGGGTCTATTGCCGAACAAGCCGGTCTGGAAGCGGGGCAGGAAATAGTCGCTATCGATGGCGTTGCTACTCATACGCGAGAAGACGTGCTGCGTCAGGCGCTCAAGCGAATGGGCGAGCAGGGCACTATTAGCTTCACGGTGCGCTATGAAGACTCCAGTCTTGAGTACGAGTCGCAAGCGGAACTCAACGGCTGGCTGAAAGGTGAGGCGGATCCTGACGCAATCGGTGGATTGGGTATCGAGTTCTTTCGCCCGGTCGTTCGCCCGGTTATCGATCAGGTTGTTGAAGGTAGTCCTGCCGAGCGAGCTGGTTTGCTGACCGGTGACGAAATTGTCGAGGCTGATGGTATCGTGCTCGACGATTGGCACCAGTGGGTAGAGTATGTGCGCGAGCGCCCAAATCAGGATATCGAGATTGGTTACATCCGCGACGGGGCGACTCGCTATGCAGTGCTGACACCTGAGTTGGTCGAAGCTGAGGGCGGAGCGTCAGTTGGCCGGGTTGGTGTGGCGGTTGTCATACCTGAGTGGCCCGAAGATATGTTGCGCAAGCAACACTACAATCCCTGGCAGGCTGCAGTGAAGGGCGCAGAGAAAACCTGGGAAACCACAGCCTTTGTTCTGCTGTCATTGAAAAAGCTTGTGGTGGGAGAAATATCCACGAAAAACTTGAGCGGACCCATTACCATTGCTAAAGTGGCGGGCGCTTCCGCAAAAGCGGGAATAGGTTATTACATAGGCTTCCTGGCACTGCTCAGTATAAGTTTAGGGGTCTTTAACCTGTTGCCGATTCCGGTGCTGGATGGGGGGCACTTGTTCTACTATTTCATCGAGGTAGTCAAGGGCAGCCCAGTATCGGAAAAAGTACAAATGATTGGTTACCAGATCGGTATGATGTTAGTGCTGAGTGTCATGGTTTTGGCGCTGTACAACGATATTATGCGTTTCTGAATAATGCTGTGGTTTCGGCCCGGTTCTGTAACCCAAAATTGACAATAATACGTTTAGACAATTATCTATGAAGCCATTGCGTTCGCTCTTTATCTGTTTGTTCCTGTTTCCAGCCTTGGCCGTCGCCCAGAGTTTCAGAGTCGATGATATTCGACTGGAAGGCTTGCAGCGTGTATCTGCCGGCTCAGTGTTTGCGGCCTTGCCTTTGCAAGTCGGCGATACGATCAATGCGTACGTGATTCAAAAAGCCACTCGTTCCCTGTTCCGTACTGGCTACTTCGCCGATATTGAAATCGGTCGTGATGGTGGTGTTCTGGTTATTAATCTTAAAGAGCGCCCGGCGATCAGCGAGATAGTAATTGACGGCAATAAGGCGATTAAGACCGAAGATCTGCTCAAGGGGATGAACGAGAATGGTCTGGCTGAAGGTCAGATTTTCAAACAAGCGACTCTGGACGGTTTGACCCGTGAACTGGAGCGCCAATATGTGGCTCAAGGTCGCTACAGCGCTACTGTTAAAGCCGAGGTAGAAGAGCTGCCACGCAACCAGGTTAAGCTGGTTGTCAATGTGGATGAGGGCAAAGTTGCTAGCATTGAGCATTTGAATATTGTCGGCAATACGGTTTTTTCCGACGAAGAGTTGAGCGATCTGTTTGAACTGAAAACAACAGGCTGGTTGTCCTGGTTGAACAGCAATAACAAATATTCCAAAGAAAAAATGACCGGTGATCTGGAGCGCCTGGAGTCGTACTATCTTGACCGCGGTTATCTGCGCTTTGCCATCGATTCCACTCAGGTCTCACTCACGCCAGACAAAGAAGGCGTTTACATCACCGTTAATATTACCGAGGGTGATGTCTACAAAATCAGCGATGTACAGTTGGCCGGTGATCTCGTGGTCGACGAAGAGCAGCTGAAATTACTGTTCCTGCTGAAAGAAGGTCAAACCTTTTCACAGGTGCTGATGACCACCACTTCAGATTATCTGACTCGTCGTCTGGGCAACGAGGGTTACACCTTTGCAGAAGTTCGCGGTATCCCCGAGCGCGATGACGATGATAAAACCGTAAAAGTTACCTTCTTTATGGAGCCGGGCAAGCGTGCCTACGTTCGTCGTATCGAATTTCGCGGCAACACCAAGACTTCAGATGAAGTTCTGCGCCGTGAAATGCGCCAAATGGAAGGTGGTTCGGCCTCTACTGCGCGTATCGAGTCTTCCAAAGTACGTCTGGAGCGACTGGGCTTCTTTAAAGAAGTGAATGTAGAAACCATCGAGGTGCCGGGTACCTCTGATCAGGTGGATGTAGAGTACACCGTAGAAGAGCAACCGTCCGGCAGCATCGGTGCTAGCGTTGGTTTTGCTCAGGGTTCCGGTCTGGTATTGGGTGCCAATATTCAGCAAAACAACTGGTTTGGTACCGGTAAACGCGTTGGTTTCAATATCAGTAACTCACAGTATCAAACTGTATACAGCTTTAACTATATGGACCCCTACTTTACACCGGATGGTGTAAGTCGCGGCTTTAGTCTGTTCTTCCGCGAGCGGGATTTTGAAGAAGTGAATGTGTCCAGTTATGCCACGGATTCATTCGGTGGCTCGGTTAACTTCGGTTATCCGATTTCAGAAACCGAGCGTCTGAACTTTGGTTTTGGGGTCACCAACATCAGTATCGAAACTGGGGATCGTGTCGTCCAGGAAATTTCTTCATCGCCAAACATCATTTCTAATGTGCCTATGGAGTTTGTTCGCTTGGATGATGTTGCGGATTGTCAAGATGATGATGGTGCAACCGCATGTAACATTGGTTTGATTAGCGGGCTGGCGGATCCTTTTACGAATAATCCGGACGGATGGATCCAAACCAATGGTGATAACTTCAACATTATCAACTTCAATGCCAGCTGGCGTCAGTCGACGTTGAACCGTGGTCGTTTGGCCACCCGTGGTCATTCTCAGTCTTTGAGTTTTGAAATGACGCTGCCCGGTGGTGATTTGGAATTCTTTAAACTGAGCTATAAAGGACAGTATTTCCGTCCTCTAACTAAGTCCCTGACCCTGCGACTGAGAACTGAACTGGCTTACGGTGATTCCTTTGGTGGCACCGATGGCTTGCCGTTCTTTGAAAATTTCTACGCAGGTGGCTTTGGCTCGGTGCGTGGCTTTAAGCGCAACACATTAGGCCCTCGCGCGACCCCGGCTCAAAGCTATCGAGTCGCGAGCGTTGATAGTGATGACAATGGTTCTCTTGATCAATTAATCTACCTGGCGGAAAACGGCGCTGGGGCAGATGGTAAGTTACTGACTCAAGAAGTTAGTGACGATGATGACCCCTTTGGCGGTAATATCCTGATTGAAGGTAGTGCCGAGGTCTTGTTCCCGCTGCCATTTATTAAAGACCAGCGTTCACTTCAGTCTGCGTTCTTTATCGATGCCGGTAATGTCTTCAGCACTGATTGTGGTGAGCTGCAGCGCAACTGTAATGACGTGGATCTGAGTAAACTGAGTGCATCGGCTGGTGTGGGTGTAACCTGGATTACTGGTTTCGGTCCGCTGACGTTCAGTGTGGCCAAGGCCATCAAGGAAAATGAATTCGACGATACCGAGTTTTTCCAGTTCTCGCTGGGAACCTCGTTCTAAAATTTTGACGTTGTCATTGCGAGGAGTGAAACGACGAAGCAATCTTTTGAGTTACCGTTGGTATTTGAAGAGATTGCCGCGCCGCGGTGCGGCTCGCAATGACGAATGTTTATAGCCCCACGAATTATAAAAACGGAGATGTAACGTGAAAAATATTAAAGTACTGGCTATTGCACTGCTGGCTATGATGGCCTCTTCTTACGCAGCAGCGCAGGGCAAAATTGTAGTACTGAACCTGCAGGTGGCAATTATGCAGACCGACAAAGCCAAGCAGGTGTTTACCGAGCTTAACAGCAAGTCAGATTACGCTGCCATGAAGAGCAAATTCGAAGGCCTGAAGTCTGAATTGCAAACCATGGAAAAGGACTTTAACACCAACGGTGTTACCTGGAGCACAGACAGGCAGGCTGAGTACAGCAAAAACTTTGATTTCAAAAATGCTGACTTCAAATTGCTGGCCAAGAAGCTGAAAGCGGAGAACAACGCTGCTACTCAGCGTCTGATGGCTGACATGCAGCCCAAGTTTCAAAAGGCTATGGCTCAGTTGGTTGAGGCTGAAAACATCGGTTTGGTGCTGGACAGCGGTGCCGCACGTTTTGCATCCCCTGACTACGACATCACTTCCAAAGTGACCACGCTGATTAACAAAATGTAATCACCTTCGCGAAGCGGTGATTTTAGCCATCGTATACGCGCAACTCCCGTGAGTGGCCTGGGCCGCTACCGGGAGTTGTTGGTTTTGGGGCCTGATAGCAGGCGTTAACGTCTCCTTGGAAGACTGTTAGGAGGTTTTGTGTCTCATACTTCGCAGAGAACATTGCAGGCCCTGGCCGATCTGGTGGGTGCCCAGCTGCAGGGGGATGGCTTCTGTGAAATCTCCGGCCTCAATACCATTCAAGATGCCGAGCCGGGCCAATTGGCGTTCCTGGCTAATCCGAACTATCAGAAGTACCTGAGTACTACTAGAGCTGCGGCCGTTATTCTGAAACCGGAGCTGTCGGATAGCTATAGTGGCAACAAGTTATTGTTGAACAATCCCTATCTTGGCTATGCCCGTTTAAGTGCTCTGTTTGATACCCGACCTGTGCCGTCCGAGCGTGTGCATCCTAGTGCATGTGTTGATCCCACTGCGAAGCTTGGCGCTAACGTCAGTGTGGGTGCCAATGCTGTTGTTGAAGCGGGTGTGGTAATAGGAGAGGGCTCAACTGTTGGATCTGGAGCTGTGATTGGCTCTGACAGCTGCATCGGTCGAGATTGCCTGATACACGCTAACGCGACGATATATCACGGTATTTCCATTGGCGATCGCGTTACGCTGCACAGCGGCTGCATTATTGGCGCTGACGGTTTCGGTTTTGCGCCCAGTAGCGAAGGCTGGGTTAAAGTGCATCAGCTTGGAGCGGTCTGCATCGGCAATGATGTGGAGATCGGAGCAGGAACCACTGTCGATCGTGGAGCATTGGACGACACAGTGTTGGCCGACGGCGTTATACTCGATAACCAGGTACAGATTGCCCACAATGTTCGCATCGGCGAAAATACGGCTATCGCTGGCTGCACTGCTGTGGCGGGCAGCACACACATAGGAAAGAACTGCACTATCGCAGGAGCCTGCGGTATTGTCGGGCATTTAACATTGTGTGATGGCGTGCACGTTACTGCCATGACATTGGTGACAAAGTCTATTAATCAGCCTGGTGCCTACTCATCCGGCACGGGCATGATGCCATCGGCGCAATGGCGCAAAAGTGCGGTACGATTTGGGCAACTGGATAAGTTGGCAGGTCGCATAACAAGACTGGAAAAGTCGACGAAATCGCAGAGAGATTAACTTTCGTTTTTCGAATTTGGAGTAGTATTGATCATGATGGATGTTCGTGAGATCAAGGAATATTTGCCCCATCGCTATCCGTTTTTGTTGGTGGATCGCGTAGAGGAGTTAGTTGAGGGCGAGGTGATTCGTGCGTACAAAAACGTCAGCACCAACGAAGAAGTGTTCAATGGCCACTTTCCTGGCGCCCCTATATTTCCGGGAGTAATGATTGTTGAAGCGATGGCTCAGGCCGCCGGTATTTTAGGCTACAAAACCCAGGGTGAGACGCCAGCCGATGGCTCGTTGTACCTGTTTGCCGGTGCTGACAATGTGCGCTTCAAGCGGCAGGTGATCCCCGGTGACCGTTTGCACCTGGAAGCCAAAGTAGTATCGGCCAAGCGCGGTATATGGAAATTTGAGTGTCAGGCGCACGTCGATGGTGAGCTTTCCTGCTCGGCGAGCATTTTGTGTGCGTATCGCAAAGTATAGACTGCGCGTGAATCGAAATCAGAACGCGTAAGACCAAATTAGTAACACCAGAAATAGCAAGACCAAAGATAGGTGAAACCAGTGATTGATCCCAGAGCCATAATTGATCCCACTGCCAAGTTGGCCGCTGACGTAAGCGTTGGCCCTTGGTCGGTGATTGGCCCGGACGTGGAAATCGGTCCGGGCACCAAGATTGAGTCCCACGTCATCGTTAAGGGGCCTACCGTCATTGGCAGTAATAATCACATCTACCAGTTTTCTTCGGTAGGCGAAGATACGCCGGATATGAAGTATCAGGGCGAGCCGACGCGATTGATTATTGGTGACAATAATATTATTCGAGAGGGCGTTACCATTCATCGTGGCACTGTACAGGACAATTCTCAGACTGTGATTGGCGACGATAATTTATTGATGGCCTATGTCCATGTTGGTCACGACAGCGTAATTGGCAATCACTGTATTTTGGTGAATAACTCGGCCCTGGCCGGGCACGTACATCTGGGGGACTGGGCCATTCTGGGTGGCTATACGTTAGTGCATCAGTTCTGCCGTATCGGCGCCCATTGTTTTACCGGAATGGGCAGTGCTATTGGCAAAGATGTTCCCGCCTATGTAATGGTCAATGGCAATCCCGCAGTGGCTAAGACTATCAATGCGGAAGGCTTACGCCGTCGTGGCTTTAGCAAGGAAGATATCTCAACGATTAACAAGGCGTTCAAATTGGTTTATCGACGTGGTTTAACCAAGGAAGAGTCGTTGCAAGAGCTTCGAGCCCTGGAAGAAAACTGTAAACCGTTGAATGCGATGATTGAATCGCTGGAATCTTCCACTCGCGGCATTCAGCGATAGTGCGGGTAGCCAGACGTTGCGTATAGGTATTGTTGTTGGCGAAGCCTCGGGAGATATTCTCGGCTCCGGCCTAATGAAAGCCCTTAAGGCCCGATACCCAGATGCGGTGTTTGAGGGGATTGGCGGCGAACGTATGCTGGCCCAGGGCTTTCATAGCTTTTTCCCCCAGGAGCGTTTGGCAGTGATGGGGATTATTGAACCTCTGAAACGCCTGTTCGAACTGTTGCGCATTCGCAGGACCCTGATTGAACACTTTATTGCCAATCCTCCCGATGTCTTTATTGGCATCGATTCTCCTGATTTTAATCTCACCATTGAAGAAAAGCTGCGTGCCGCTGGCATCGCCACAGTTCACTATGTAAGCCCCTCGGTTTGGGCCTGGCGTCAAAAGCGCATTGTGAAAATTGGTCGTTCCGTAGATCTAATGTTGACGCTGTTGCCTTTTGAAGCAAAGTTCTACGAACAGCACAGTATTCCAGTGTGTTTTGTGGGGCATCCTCTGGCCGATGAGCTGCCTTTGGAAGTGGACGTTATCGGGGCGCGGGAGAAACTCGGAATTGACCTCAATACACAGCTGGTGGCGCTGATGCCAGGCAGCCGCGGGGGCGAGGTGAAATTGTTGGGGCCAGAGTTTTGGAAAACAGCGCAATGGTGTCTGCAACGACAACCGGATTTGAAATTCATTGTGCCAGCTGCCAATGCTCAAAGGCGACAGCAGATCGATGAACAGCTGGCTCTGCATCCGCAATTGCCGATTCAGGTTGTGGACGGTCAATCCCACGAAGTCATGGCTGCCGCAGACGCCGTGATGATGGCATCGGGTACCACGACACTGGAAGCCATGCTGTTGAAGAAGCCTATGGTTGTAGCATACAAAATGGCATGGTTGTCGTTCGCGATTATCTCTCGATTGGTTAAATCAAAGTTCTTTTCTCTGCCGAATCTGTTGGCTGACAAATCTCTGGTTCCTGAAATTCTGCAGAAGCAGGTGACGCCGGAAGTACTGGGAAACGAGCTGCTAAGCTATTTTGAACAGCCGCAAAAGGCACGGGGATTACGACAGACTTTCTATAATATGCATGTATCGCTGAAACGCGATGCCAGCGATCGCGCGGCTGATGCTATCGCCAATTTGATCGAGTCGAGGCGTAGCTAATGGAACCTTTTGTCAGCAGTTACAGTGGCACTTTAGGGGCTGGAGTTGATGAAGTCGGACGAGGTCCCTTGGCTGGCGATGTGGTCACCGCTGCCGTTATTCTGGACCCAGAGCAACCCATTGAGGGCCTAAACGATTCCAAGAAGCTTACCGAAAAACGCCGCGATGCGTTGTTCGACGAAATTCAGGAAAAAGCCCTGAGCTTTTGTATTTCGCGCTGTAGTGTCGCGGAAATTGACCAGCTCAATATTCTTCAAGCCAGTTTGTTAGCCATGAAACGGGCAGTAGAAGGACTTAAGATTCAACCCGAGCACGTGTGGGTGGATGGCAACAAAATCCCTCAGTGGCGCTATCCCGCAGAAGCTGTGGTCAAAGGCGATAGTCGGGTGGCGGCTATCAGTGCCGCTTCAATTCTGGCTAAGGTCACTCGTGATCGCGAGATGGTCGAATTCGATAAGCAATATCCCGGTTATGGTTTTGCAGGCCACAAGGGTTACCCCACCAAAGTCCATCTTGCCGCGATAGAGGCTCTGGGGGTCACGCCGATTCACCGCACCAGTTTCGGCCCTGTGAAAGCCAAGCTGGAACAGCTCACTCTGTTTTAGGCTCCACGGCAAACACCTTCGTAAGCGAGCGTGATATGGATATCAATACCGAAAATACACCGAAATCACCCTCACTTGTAGATGCCCTTGTGCCTACGGCAACCCTAATCGCATTATTGGGGTTGTCGGTTTACCTGTTCGGTGACGATTCTTCCTACGGCGCCAACCAAATCGTTCTGATTCTCTCGGGGGCTGTTGCTGTGGTCATTGGCCTCAAGAATGGCATGCATTGGAATACCCTTGAGCAATCCATATACGATGGAATTCGCATAGCGCTGGGAGCGATATTGATTCTTCTATGTGTCGGCATGCTGATCGGGAGCTGGATACTGGCCGGCACTGTACCGGCCATGATCTATTTCGGCCTACAGATTTTGGACCCTTCGTGGTTCTACGGTGCGGCCTGTGTCATGTCCGCGCTGGTGGCACTGTGTATCGGCAGCTCATGGACTACTGCAGGCACGGTAGGGGTTGGACTGATTGGCACTGCGGCGGGCCTGGGTGTTTCTATGGAAGTTACGGCTGGAGCAGTGGTGTCGGGGGCTTACTTTGGCGATAAACTGTCGCCCTTGTCAGAAACCACTAACCTGGCTCCTGCGGTTACAGGGGTTGATCTGTTTGATCACATTCGGCACTTGAGTTGGACGACTTTGCCGGCTTTCTGGATCGCGCTGCTCATATTTCTTTGGATGGGCACCGGGGTTGAGCATTCCACTGAATCAGAGCAGATGCAGCAGATTCAGGTATTGCTGGAGCAGCACTTTAATCTTTCCACGTTGCTGTTATTGCCGCTGCTGCTGGTGCTGATACTGGCCTGGCGTAAGGTGCCGGCCATGGCCAGCATTCTCATTGGTGCTTTGACAGGCGCAGTTTTCGCTATCGTGTTTCAGCGCGACAATCTGCTGGCGTTTGCTAATGCGCCAGAGCTGCCTGTAGCTCTGCAGCTCTTCAAAGCGGTTTGGATCTCTTTGTTTAACGGCTACGAATTGAACACTGGTAATGGAGTGATCGATAGCCTGTTAAGTCGCGGTGGCATGAGTTCGATGCTCAATACGGTTTGGCTGATTATCTGTGCCATGATGTTTGGCGCGGTTATGGAAAAAACCGGTCTGCTGGCGAAGCTTATTCAGGGAGTGTTGGGGATGGTGCGCTCTACGGGAAGTTTGATAGTCGCGACTATCTGCACCTGTATTGGTACCAACATCGTGGCGGGTGATCAGTATATTTCGATTATTCTGCCCGGGCGTATGTTCAAATTGGAATTCGCCAACCGCGGCTTGGACGCACTGAATCTGTCTCGCAGCATCGAGGATGGCGGCACTATTACCTCACCACTGATCCCCTGGAATACCTGTGGTGCTTATATGGCAGCAACTCTTGGGGTCGCCACTTTGGCTTATCTGCCCTATGCCTTTTTTAATCTGTTGGGACCGTTGATTGCCATTGTGTATGGCTACGCCAATATCAAGATTCGTCCGTTAACGTTGCAAGAGATGGATAGGGTCAAGACCTCTGCAGTACATCAAAACCAATAAACAGCCAGCACAGGCCGGCGGCAATCAGGCTCATCAGTACTGCCGCCGATCCCATATCTTTGGCGCGGCCGCTCAGTTTGTGGTGCTCTGGACCAATGCGGTCTACCACAGTTTCCACCGCGGTATTCAGTAATTCCACTACCAGTACCATTAGACTGACGAAAACGAGAATGGCTCTCTCGGTGTTATTGAAATCGAAGACCGCCAAAATCACCAATGCGACAAGCAGTAGATTGACCTCCTGGCGGAAGGCCGCTTCATGTTTCCAGGTTTTGCGTAATCCGTTAGCTGAAAAAGAAAAGGCGTTGATAATTCGGCGTAAGCCCGTCTTGGGGTGTGAACCTTGGGGATCTGTCATGGTACGGCTCTTGATAACTGAGTATTCAACAGGCCGTTATAACGCAACTGTTTG
>Ga0256829_1002199_pt1 | contig 14808 bp, 19 predicted proteins | sample 131447metaG_FD_185979 | JGI IMG/M metagenome (GOLD analysis project Ga0256829, IMG submission 185979) | Hydrothermal vent microbial communities from Lau Basin, Pacific Ocean - 131-447 | ecosystem: Environmental > Aquatic > Marine > Hydrothermal vents | place: Pacific Ocean: Lau Basin | collected...
TTATCATATTGCTACCTTCCTCTATTGCTATTTCAAAATCAGAGCTCATTCCCATAGAGCATATTTTAGCCCCGTATGACTTTAATTTATCAAAAATTTTATATGTTAATCTAAAACTCTCTCTAATCTCAGCTTCATCATCACTGTGAGCCCCTATTGTCATTACACCCTGAAGATTTATATTTTTTAGGTTTTCTTTTATTTTAAGATATGTTTCAACGGCAATTTCTGGTTGTATTCCGTGTTTAGTCTCTTCCTTTGCAGAATTTATTTCAAGCAGACATCTTACAGGTTTTTTGGCTCTTTTGTTTATAGCTTCCGCCAACTCATAAGAATTAATTGATTGAATTAAAAAAGGATTCAGACTTAAAAGTTTATTTATTTTATTTTTTTGAAGATTTCCTATAAAATGCCACTCTATCGGATAATCTTTTAAGTCATTAACTTTTTCTTCCATAACCTGAACCCTGTTTTCTCCAAATGCTCTTTGACCGTCATCATAAAGGCGTTTTAGAGGTTCAATATCCTCTGTATATTTTGTAACCGCTACAATTTGAACAATCAAATGCTCGCTTCTTTTAAGCCTTGCAGCTTCTACTTTTTGTATTAATTCATCTAAAGTCATTTTATCCTCCAACAAGTCTTGTTATATCGTTATAAATTCCAAGCAACATAAGCCCGCCTAAAAATACCCAGCCCACAATAGTAAGTTTTACCATAACAGATTCATTAAGTTCTCTTTTAAAAATGGCTTCATATAAATTAAACATTATATGTCCCCCATCAAGTGCCGGAATAGGAAGCAAATTAAGAATCCCGAGATTCACACTAAGTAAAGCCATTAAAAGCAAAAGCGGCTGCATTCCATAATTTGCAACTTTTGCCGTAACATCAACAATTCCTATAGGACCGCTTATTGTTTTAAGCCCGATAGAACCGCTAACGAGTTTTTCAAGTCCTTTTACAATCAGCATAGATGCATTTTTGAAATTATCAAACGCAACCGGTATTGATTCAAATAAAGAGTATCTTACTTTTATCATTTTACCGCTTGGAATAATTCCTATAATTTTTCTTTTTACTTTCTCTGAAAAAATATTTTTTGCCGTAATGATTTTTGGTTTAATTGTTACATCAACTATTTTCCCGTCTCTTAAAACCATAACATTAAAAATATTGAAATTTTTTTCTATTTTCGGAATATCATCCCAACTTTTTATTTTGATTCCGTTTATTTCTATAATTTTATCGCCCGGTTTTAATACTTTAAAAGCCGGGGTATCAGGAATAGTTTTACCAACCACGGGGGCTAATTTTTGCCAACCGCTAAGGGCTATACCAAAATAGATAATAATAGCAAGTAAAAAGTTAAATCCAGGTCCCCCTAGTAAAATCAAAATTTTTTGCCAGGGAGATTTTACATTATAAGAATCTGGGTCATTTGATTTAGCAAGAGGGTCTGAATCATCCTGACCTTTCATTTGCACATATCCACCAAGGGGCACAGCACTTATACACCAGTTTGTTCCTCTAAAATTTTTGCATATAAGCTTTTTTCCAAATCCTATAGAAAAAACTTCTACTTTCACACCGACAAGTTTTGCCATTAAAAAATGCCCTAATTCGTGAAAAAAAATTAAAAAAGATAAAATTATAATAGCACTAAGCATTATTTACTTTTATGTTGTAAATCAGGTAAAAATATATAAAATAATACTGCAATTACTGAAATTAATAAAATTAATCCATAAATTTCCATTTTTATACCTTTTCTAATTTTTTAATTAATTCATTTTGCTTTTTCTCTAAATTTCTAATTATAACAGCTACTAAAACAGTTATGATTAATCCGGAAAAAGATAAAACAATAATTTTATTATCTGTTTTTCTTTCCATTATAGCATAAATACTCCATACAATAGCACTAATGATGGCAAATATAATTGAATAATAAAACTTTAATTTTCTGTCTAATTGGTCTATTCGTTTTTGAAGAACCTCTTTTTTACCCATTATGAGTCTTAATATAAACTTTTAGATAATCAAGTCCGCTGTATATCGTTAAGAAAACGGCAATCCATAAAAGACACTCTCCACAAGGCCAGTTCATAAGCAAAAATCCGATAGCCCCCATTTGAGACACCGTTTTAACTTTTCCGGCAAATGAAGCTTTGACACTAAGCCCCTCAGCCGCCATTGCCACTCTAAGACCTGTAATAAAAAATTCTCTAACCAAAATCAAATAAACAGCCCACGCATTTGCTCTATGTAAAAAAAGTAAGCCCAAAAAGGCACCAAGAACCAACATTTTATCCGCTAAAGGGTCAAGAATTTCTCCAAGCTTACTTACGGCATTAAAATTTCTGGCTATAAATCCGTCAAAAAAATCTGTAATAGAAGCTATTACAAAAATCAAAGCTGCAAAATAATCAAGCCAGGAAGGATGAATATGAAAAATATTTCTGTTTACCAAAAAAAGATACATCAAAAAAGCAAGCAAAATTCTTATACTTGCCAAAATATTAGGAACATTTTTCAGTCTCTTTTGCCACTTCAAATAATTATTTAATCTTATAGCCTCGGGAGAGATAAACAAAATTATTCCTTACATCCAAATGTAGTCCCGCCGTCAACTATAAAAGTCTGCCCTGTTATCCAGCTAGCTTCTTTTGTGCATAAAAAATATGCAATTCCCGCTAAATCTTTAGGTTCTCCCATTCTGTTTAAAGGACTTATTTTTTCAACTTCCGCTTTTACTGCTTCATAATTTGGAAATGCTTTTAAAGCATCTGTATCAATAGGTCCGCCGCTTATTGCATTTACTCTGATTCCTTTATTTCCAAGCTCACAGGCAGCATATTTAACCATTGTTTCAACTGCAGCTTTATTTGTCCCGTGCCCTGCATAATTTGGAGTATAAACAAGATTTCCTGTTGAGCTAAGAGAAATTATAACTCCCCCGCCTGTTTTTTCCATTCTTTTTGCAGCTTCTTGTGCACCTACTACAAAAGCACTTACAGTTGCCGTATAAATATTGCAAAGTCCTTTTGGTTTAAGTCTCATAAACGGACCAAATCCGCCTACAACCGCTCTTCCGCTTATAATTGCATTTGAAATAAAAAAATCCACTCTGTCAAAATCTTTGTCTATTTCTTTGAATAAATCTTTATATGTTTCAGGCTCAAGAATATTTAATTTATACGCTTTTGCCCTAATACCGAATTTTTCACTCCATTCTTTTGCAAGATTGTTTGCCACTTCTTCATTTGAATTATAAGTAAAAGCAATATTTATACCCTCTTTTGCAAAACGCTCAGCTATTGCTTTTCCTATTCCTCTTGTCGCACCGCTTATTACTAATGTTTTATTTTTCAATTTTGCTCCTTATAAATATTTTTTCATTACTTCTTTTATTTTTCTTTTACTCTCTTCACTTGGCTCTACTAACGGGAGTCTGTATTCAAGACTCGGAAAAAGCCCCGCTTCATACATAGCATATTTTATAGGAATAGGATTACTTTCTATAAATAAAACTTTATTAATATCATAAAGCTCCTCGTTTATCTCTTTTGCTTTTAGAAATTCTCCCCTTAAAGCTTTATGAACCATTTTCGCCATTTCTTTTGGTAAAAGATTTGAAGTTACTGAAATAACACCTTTTCCTCCACTTGCTATTACCGGATAATTAATAGCGTCATCCCCGCTTAAAACACTTATAGAGCTTTTAGCACATAAAGCCACTACATTTTCTATTTTCCCGGTTGCTTCTTTAATTGCGACAATATTTTCAATATCTTCAAATAATTTAACTGCCGTATTAACTTCAATATTGCTGCATGTTCTACCCGGCACATTATAAATAACCACAGGAATACTAATAGAATTTGCTATTGCTTTAAAATGCTCGTAAAGCCCTTTTTGAGTAGGTTTATTGTAATATGGAGATACACTCAAAATTGCATCGGCTCCACACTTCTCGGCAAATTTAGCCAAATCCTGAGCTTCGTGTGTAGAATTACTCCCGGCTCCCGCTAAAACTTTTGTATTGCTTCCTTTACACACTTCAACTGCAATTTCAATACACTTTTTATGTTCATCGTGAGTCAAAGTTGCGCTCTCTCCCGTCGTTCCGACAGGCACAACCCAGTCAATATTATTATCTATTTGTCTTTTAATCAGTTTTGCATAGGTTTCTTCATCTATTTTTCCGTTTTTAAACGGAGTAACTAAAGCGGTCATTGCACCTTGCATATTTTTCCTTTTTGATTTTTTGTAATTATATCAATTTTTTTATTCATATCTAAGCGTTTCTAAAACATCCGTATTTGCCGCTTTTATTGCCGGATAAATACTAGAAAAGAGCACTATTACAAAAGCTCCTATATTAATTAAAATAAAATCTACCGAACTTAAATCAACAGGAAGTCGACTAACACCGTAAACATCTGCCGGAAGTTTTATGATATCAAAGTTTTTTAAAAGCCATATTCCAAAAAGCCCGACCAGGGAACCTGTAAAAATAGCCCCTATGCCAATAAGCATTCCAAGTCTTAAAAAAATTGATTTTATCTCTTTTTTGCTAGCACCAAGACTAAGCATTAAAGCTATCTCTTTTCTTTTACTCATAATCATCATCAAAAGCGAGCTTATAATATTTAAAGCTGCAACAATAATAATAAGCATTAAGACCAAAAAAAGAGCCCTTTTTTCCATTCTAAGAGCTGCAAAAAAGTTTCCGTTTTGCTGCCACCATCCGACAATCCCGATTCCAGGAGGTAAAATTTTTTGAATTTTTTTAATATCTTTAAATGGATTTGGTGTCCAAATATGAATACCGCTGTAATAATTTTGATTTAAGATTCTTTTTAGCCCTTCAATATTCATATATCCGATTCCCTTATCATAAGCCACAAGTCCGCTTTTAAAATAAGAGACTATTTTAACTTTTTTAAGCAAAGGCGTAATTCCAAACCCAAGAGGCGTAAGTTTTGAAAAAATCATTACAACTTTTTCACCTTTATAAGCTCCCATATCTCCAAAAAGAGTTTTACCTACAACAATATCAAAAAGTCCCGGTTTTTTAATATCTTTTATTGATTTTGCAAAAATATAATTGATTTTTGCTTCTTTTTTGAAATTAACCCCATAAAGCATTATTCCGTTTAACCCGTTTTTTTGTATAACCGCACTTGTTTCAATATAGGGAGAATATTTAAAATTAGGAAAATTTTTTTTTAGAAGTTTTAAAGTTTCATTATCAACATTAACCAAAGAAGAATAAACGGTTATCGGATAATTCATAACTTTTAATTTTTTTTCAAACTCCTTGTCCATTCCGTTCATTATACCCATAGCAATTATAAGTGTAGCCACACCTGTCATAATTCCCAAAAAAGCCAAAATAAAACTAATATAAATAAAGGGGTGTTTTTTATCAAAACGGAGATATTTTTTTATTATAAAATTAACAAATTTTTTATTCATTTATAAACCTCATCATGCAATCCAATATCAAGTAAAATTATTTCATTTTCTTTAACAATTAAAGACAAAATTATTCTATAGCTCATATCTATTGAAATACTGTATTTTCCTTTTAAATTTCCTTGAAGCTGATGAAGTCTAAGAGAAGGATAAAAAGGGTCTTTTTTTAATAATTCCAATGTTTTTTTTAGTTTCTTTTTAAAAGAAGGATTTTTTTTTATCAGTTTTTTAATTTTTAAAATAAATTTATCTGAAAAAATCAGATTATAATTCATTAAAAAACCTTTCTAACTCCTCATCAGATGAAATAACAGTAATTTTTCCTTTTTCTTTAGCTTCTAAATAATCAAGATAACCGATATCCCCTCTTAAAGCCCAAATTCTGTCTTCTTCAGTCTCATCTTTTCCAATTTTATTAGCTATTAACCTAAAAACTTCATTTATTTTATTTATTGCCTCTTTATCTTTAATTTCTTCTTTTAATTTAAATAAATTTCTTGCAAGTTCAACTAATTCCATTCTATCTTTTTCTGATAAATTATTATTGTCTATTAAAGTTAAAAAATTTTTAAAAATTTCCAGTTCAACAAGAAGTTTGTTTATACTCCTGTCAAACTTAAAAACTTTTTTAATATCAACTTGCATATTCATTAAAAACCTTTTTTACTTTTTTAAAACTTAGGACTTTTACCACAGCAGTTTTTATATTTTTTACCGCTTCCGCAAGGACAAGGGTCATTTCTTTTCACTTTTGTTTTAAATTCTTCTTGAAGCATAGCTGTTTTTGCTTCAAGTTCTTTCATAATTTCATCTACACTTTTTTCTTCCATATCATTTGGGACTTCCGGTATAAGTCCCATAATTTCTTCTATACTTTTACCTTTACTTTCTTCTAAAGCCTTCATAAATTCCATAATATCCGCATCTACTTCCGGTTCTTCAAATCTAAGCTCAAGAGTATGAAGAATTTTCATTGTTTCTACTTTAATTCTTTCAATAAGCTCTTGGAAAAGTTGGAAACTCTCTTTTTTATATTCAACAAGCGGGTCTTTTTGATTATAACCTCTAAGACCGATTCCCGTTTTCATAATATCCATCATATACAAGTGGTCTCTCCAAGATTCATCAAGAACTTGTAAGAAAACCTGTCTTAAAATTTTTCTTTTTTCATCTTCCGGAACATCTTTGAATTTTTCTTTTAAATATTCGTCTATTTTTTGAGAAATAAACTCTTTTAGTTCATCATAATCTTTTTTAAGCTCTTTTTCATCAAAATCAATCCCTGTATATTCTTTAAGATGTGCTTTTAATTTTTGGGTATCTATATCTTCATTTGGCATACCGGGAATTACATCGCTTAAATTCAAGATATATTCAATAAAAGTATCTTTTATTTCATCTATTTTTTTTGTGATATCATATTCAGGGTCTAAAAGCTGGTCACGAAATGCATAAATAACTTTTCTTTGCTCATTAGCGACATCATCATATTTTAAGATATGTTTTCTGCTTTCAAAATGCATAGATTCAACTTTTTTTTGTGCTTTTTCTATAGAGCGGGTTACAATTTTTGAATCAATATGCTCACCTCTTTCAATTCCAAGTCTATCCATAATATTTTTTATTCTGTCACTTCCGAAAATTCTTAGCAAATCATCTTCAAGAGAAAGATAAAACTGACTTTCCCCTTTGTCTCCCTGACGACCTGAACGACCTCTTAGCTGATTGTCAATTCTTCTGCTTTCGTGTCTTTCGGTTCCGATTATATAAAGTCCGCCAAGTTCTTTTATTTCATCTTCAAGTTTAATATCAACTCCCCTACCTGCCATATTCGTAGCAACTGTAACAGCACCCTTCTCACCTGCTTTTTCAATAATTTCCGCTTCTTTTTCGTGATGTTTGGCATTTAAAACAGTATGTGGTATTTTTTCTTTTTTAAGTAAACGGCTTAAATATTCACTCTTTTCAACACTGGTAGTCCCTATTAAAACAGGCTGACCTTTTTCGTGAAGTTCTTTTGTTTTTTTGACAACCGCTTCAAATTTTTCTTCTGCGGTTTTATAAACCAAATCGTTTTTATCTTTTCTTATAACAGGTTTATTAGTAGGAATAGAGATAACCTCAAGTCCGTAAATTTCTATAAATTCGGTGGCTTCCGTTTGTGCCGTTCCTGTCATACCGGCAAGTTTTTTATAAAGCCTAAAATAATTTTGATATGTAATTTCCGCAAATGTCTGAGATTCTTCTTGAATTTCAACACCCTCTTTTGCTTCAAGAGCTTGATGGAGTCCTTCACTAAATCTTCTACCTTCACTGATTCTTCCGGTAAATTCATCAACGATTAAAACTTCACCTTTTCGGACGATATAATCTTTTCCGTTTTGAAAAAGATAATTTGCTTTAAGAGCCTGGTCAAGATGATGAGCCAAAATGGCATTATCAGGTTCATATAAATTACCCACCCCAAAAAGCTCTTCCGCTTTTGTAAGACCTTCTTCCGTAAGCAAAACAAGCCTGTCTTTTTCATCCACTTTAAAATCTTTATCTTTAACAAGTTGTTTTGCCACTTTGTCAGCTAAAAGATAATTTTCTTCTCTTTTACTAGCAGGTCCGGAGATAATAAGAGGCGTTCTCGCTTCATCAATTAAGATAGAATCCACTTCATCCACTATTGCATAATGGTGCCCCCTTTGGACTTTGTGTTCTATATCAAAAGCCATATTGTCTCTTAAATAATCAAATCCTAGCTCATTATTTGTAGCATATGTGATATCACATTCATAAGCTTTTTTTCTTTCATAATCTTCCATATTGGCAATAACAACACCTGTTGTATATCCGAAAAACGAATATAATTTACTCATATCGGTAGCATCTCTTTTTGCCAAATAATCATTTACAGTCACTACATGCACACCTTTGCCAACCATTGCGTTTAATATAACAGGCAAAGTGGCAACAAGAGTTTTACCTTCCCCTGTTTTCATCTCTGCAATTCTTCCTTCGTGCAAAACCATACCGCCTATTAACTGCACATCAAAATGCCTCATATTCATAACTCGTTTAGAGGCTTCTCTTGTCATTGCAAATACATCATTTAAATATTTATTCAAAGTATCCTGCTCATCGGCTCCGTTTTTAATCTCTTCTAAAACTTTTGATTTAATATCATTAAATTCATTTTTAATTTCTTCATCACTCATTTTTTCATATTTAGCTTCTAAAGCATTAATTTCTTTTACTCTTTTTTGATACTTTTTCAGCTCTCTGTCGTTTCTTGTTCCTATAATTTTTCTAAATACACTTTTTACCATTCTAAAAGGCCTTTAAAATTTTTTTGTTATAATAACATAAAAAAGAGGTAAAAATGAAACGGATTATATTTATATTGTTTTTATTGTTTTCTTATATAAACGCTTTAACTTTCCCAAACAATTTTGAAGCAAATTTTACACAAACTATAAATAATAATGGGAAAAAGATTTATTACAAAGGAAAACTTTTTTATAAAAAAGGTCAAATTCTATGGAAATATTTTTATCCCGTAAAAAAATATATCTGGATTAATAAAAAAGTTTATGTTTACGAGCCGAATTTAATGCAAGTTACCATTTCAAAAAGACCGAAATTCACACTTCAAAACATTCTAAAAAATGCCAAAAAAGATAAAAATTTTTATATAGCAAAAATCAATAACAAAAAAGTATATTTTATTTATAATAAAACAATCAAATCACTTCATTACAAAGATGATGCCGGAAATTTAGTAACTATTACTTTTTCAAAACCTTCCGTAAAACCTTTAAAAGATTCAATTTTTATTCCAACCTACCCAAACGATGTAGATTTTATTTATCAGAGATAATTTTTTGAGATTTTTTTAATCTCTTCATAAACTCTGTCAAAATCGGCACTGTAAACTCTGGTATCAAACACCGTTGTCATCATATTTGTATCCCTTTTAAACCTTGGCACCATATGAAGATGAATATGCCCGGGAATCCCGGCTCCCCCGTCAAATCCCAAATTCCATCCCATATTAATCCCATCCGCTCCGAAATCTTTTAAAATTTTACATCCGATTTGAGATATTTTTGCTATATGAGTAACCTCTTTTTCAGTTAATTTTTCATACTCACCTATATGTCTAATGGGAATAATCATAAAATGACCCGGATTGTAAGGGAATCTGTTCATTACAAAAAAACATATTTCATCTCTGTAAAAAACCTGATTTTCTTCATCAAAACCGGGCGATTTGGCAATTTCACAAAATACACATTTTTCACCTGTTTTTGCATTTTTAATATGATATTCTCTTCTCCATGGAGCATATAATCTATCCATTTTTCACCTCATTAAAATTTCATTATTTTTTCATTAAATTTTCATTAATATAAATTAAAATGTTTTTTGTTATTTGATTAGAATTAAAATTTCTGTTTTTTAACCCGATAAAACTTAACATAATAATTTTACTCTTTGATTTTTTGCATAACGGATTCTATCTTTTGCTTCATTCTGTTATTTTTATTTTTTCTTATATCCATTTTAATTGTCGTATAAACCCTGTTGCAATCGTTTTCAAGCTCTTTATATGCTTTATTTATAATATCTGTGGCTTTTTCAATAGTATCAACTTCAAATATCGTCCCCATTGGAGTTAACTGATAATTTACCTCGCTTTTTTCAAACATCTTAATAATTCTACTGACATATTCACTTACACTCTCACCTTTATCCGTAGGAAACATTGCAAATTCAACAAGACAACTCATCAAAGCTCCTTTTAACCTAAAATAATAATTTTTCTTCTATTTTTTCCACTCAATCGGCTCGTAATTTTGCATATCAAATTCATTTAAAATTTCTTTATTGCAATCTTTCATTTCACCCTCATAATAAAAACAATCAACTATTCCTTCACCTGCTCTAAAAGGAGTAATAAGCATTTTTACATCAAAATTTTTTAAAAATTCAATATAATTACATTTCGCTCCTATGATAATTAAACCTTTTTCACTCCAACCCTCAGCATATTTTTTTAGTTTGTCATATGTTTTTTTATCTTTTGTCAAAATTCTGAATTTGCAATCCATAATCAATCTTTTATAGCCTCATAATTTTTATTTATTAAACTTTTAAAAATCCGCATTGTTCTTATTAAATTTGTTTTTATATAAATTCTATAATCTTTTTCCAATTCATTTTTTGTTTTTTTATTATAAATTTTAAGTAAAGGAATATTTGTTCTTACAAAATTATTTACATAAGCGTTTATAAGCATATTCAAATTTTTCATAATATTTATTAAATTTTGAGAATTTTTAAGATTTTTATGTGAGACATCATATTCAATATTGTTAGCTATTTTAAAAAACATAAGATTTAAGATAGATTTTTTCATATCATTTATTACATTTTGAGGAAGATTAATAAAATTACTGTCATTATCTATTGAATCCTTTAAAATCTTTTTTATTCCGGCTAAATCGCCGTTATTATCAAAAAATATATTCGAATATTTAGGCCATCCGGCAAGATAAAATTTAAGCTGTTTTAATAAAGTAACCGTATCTATCTGAACTTTTCCCATTTCTTCAAAATAAAGATATTCTTTAAATTTTTTATTCTTTAAAAGAGTGTCTATTATTTCAATAAGTTTATCTGTTTCTTCAAAAGCCAACAGTTTATTATAAGCCTCATTTAAATCCGCTTTTGTGTAGTAGTTATTTGGTTGAACAACACTTAAATTATTTGCATTTAAAAATGTAACACTTCCTAAAATCAAACAAAAGCTTATTAATCTTTTTTTCATTTTTATACCTTTTTATATTTTATTCACTAAGTTTTGAACGCAAAAATTTAACTTCCTCACTAACAGTGCTCTCAGGCAGATGCAAATCAATGAAATTGAGCATTCTGTTTACAACATTTTCCGTTCCTTTTGATTTTTTTATTTCATTCATCTCTTTATCTATTCTTTCAAGCAAAGCTAAAATAAAAGGAAGATTTTTTATTTCTCTTTTCAAATCACTTTCAAGATTCGGATATGTTTTTTCGTAAACAAAAGCGTATTTTTCTTTTTGTCTGTTTAATTTTTCCTTTTCAAAATCAATAATTTTATCTTTTGAAAGCGAATATTCAATAAAATGTTTATTTTTATATGCGGGTCTTAGCCTAAATTCTTTAAAAATTCTTTTTGCCTTTTCAAAAACATTAAAACCATATTCATCCGTCTCAAAAAATATTTTATATAAATCTATATCATTAAATTCAGTATTATAAGAATTATAATAAGTAATAAGCTTTATAGATTTTAAATTTTTATATTGGGCTTCATCAACAAGCCCTATAATTATATTTTCATTTATTGTAAAAAACGGACTTATTTTATTTATCAAAAATCCTAAAATAAATTTTTGTATATCCGCTTGATAATTTGCCTCTATCAACACCAAATATCCTGAGTGAATATTTTTGCAAATATCCAAAAACGCTTTATACTTTAAAATATTATCATCAAAAAAATTCTCTTCTTTAACGGTTTGAATTTTATTTAAAGCTTGTAAAAGTTTCTTTTTGAAAATATCTTTTTTATCTTTTGACACCTTACACTGTTTATAAAGTTCTAAAAGTTCATCTTTAGCTTCTTCATTTTCTTTTGAAACTACATTTAATTTTTCTTCAAGATTTTTAATCCTTTTTAATAAAATATTAACCATTGCTTTCCTTTAAAAGTTCTTTTGCATAATCAATCGCTTTTTGAGATTTCTCTTTTCCGCCTATAATTCTTGCAATTTCTTTTACTCTTCCCTCTTTATTAAGCTCTTTTACAAAAGATTTATTCTCTTTTTTTGTTACTAAAAAATGTTTATTAGCAACACTTGCAAGCTGAGGCTGATGAGAAATAGCAAAAATCTGATATTTTTGGCTAAGAAGTTTTAACACCTCAGCCACGCTCATACTCTCTTCACCGCTTAAATTAGCATCTATTTCATCCAAAAAAAGTGTTTTTTCATCATCGGTGTATTCAAGTTTTGCTCCAAGCAGGGCAACTCTTAGTCTGTTAAATTCCCCGGTAGAAATAGTATTTATATCAATATCGTTAAGAATAATTTTTGCCTCACTTTCACCAAGTTCATATAAAGGCGCTTTTTCCAAAACCATTTTTACTTCAGGCATATAAAGCTTTTTTAAAAAATAATTAATTTTTTCTTCAAATATTTTTGAAACTTCCACTCTTTTTTGATGTAAATAAGAGGCTTTTTGTTTCAATTCTTCTTCAAGTTTTTTAATCTCTTTTTGCAGATGTTCTTTTTCAAAAGAGATATTTTCAAGAACATTAAGCTCTTTTTGTTTTTCATCCGCATATTTAAGAGCTTCTTCAATAGAACCGAATTTTCTTATCAACTCTTGAAGTTTTGAGAGTCTGTCCAAAACTTCTTCAATATCAATACTTTGTAAAAATTCCTCTTTTTCATATGCCCTGTCTAATGCAATTCTAAGCTCATTCATAGCTGTTGAAAAAAAGTCATTTTCAAAATCTATCATTTCCAAAAACTCATAAATTCTATTTTCAAATTCAAATATTTTTTCCGCTTCAAAAGCCTTTTCTTTTATTTTTTCAAGTTTTGAGAGGTCTTTTTTTATCTGCATAAGCTCATCAAATTCTTCTACTTTAGGATTTACGGTATTAATTTTATCAAGTTCAAATTTCAAAAATTCGGCTCTTTCCTTAGCCGTTTTTTCTTTATTTAAAATTTCATTTAGCTGTTTTTGTTTTTCTTTGTATTTTAAAAACTCTTTTTTATAATCTTCCAATTTAACATAATAATCTTTCTCTTTAACAATTTTATCCAAAACCGAAATTATATTTTCATTTTTAAACTCTTCTATTTCCCTTAAAGACAAATAATCAATAAATTCATCTGCTATTTTTCTTATTACTTTTTTACTCACAGCCTGATTATTGATAAAATATCTGTTTTTATTCTTTTTTATCTGTCTGAAAATAAGCTCTTCATCATTTTCAAGCCCGTATTTTTCCAAATCTATTTTGTTATTTACAATAGCCTCGCTTATTTTTGCATTCACATCAAAATATCCGAAAATAGACAAAATCCCTCTAATCAAAACAGACTTTCCAGCCCCGCTAGGACCTGTAAAAACAATCAAACCTTTGCTAAATTCCATTTCAACTTCATTAAATTCAAGTTCCACTTCTTCAAATGTAACATACTCTTTTATATAAACTCTCTCTAGCATTTACCCTCACCCCAGTTAAGTTTTTCTCTTAAAACATCAAAATAATTTCTCTCTACTCTATGTATAAGTTTTGCTTTTCTTTTTGCTTTTTTAAGAATAATCTTATCGTCCAAAGAATAAATTTCTTGACCGTCTATTATAAGTTTTGAGATATTTTCTTTTACCACCGCCGTAATAATAAAGTTACTAGGCAAAACAAGAGGTCTTTGAGATAAAGAGTGCGGACATATCGGTGTTAATATAAAACTTTCCGTCAAAGGATATACAACCGGTCCGCCGGCGCTTAAATTGTAAGCCGTAGAGCCTGTAGGTGTTGAAAATATAAGCCCGTCACCTCTATATGTATTTAAAAATCTCTCATTTGTATCAACCTGAATATTTATCATAGAAGATATCACATCTTTACTTATCACAACATCATTAAAGGCATAAAGAGTTTTATCTTTATACTCTATTTCAATAACCATTCTTTCGTCAATTCTGTAATTTTTATTTAAATAATCTTTTATAAATTCTTCTATGTTATCAGGATTTATATCTGTCAAAAATCCAAGATTTCCCGCATTTATACCAAGAATCGGCTTATCAAACTTATACGCCCTTCTTGATACGGAAATAAGCGTCCCATCCCCTCCAAGTGCCACAATAAAATCAACCTGTTTGCACATACTCTCAAATTCCACACCCAAAAGTCCTATGGATTTTGCAGATACCAAATCAAGTAAAACTTCTATATTGTATTTTTCAAAAACAGATTTTATTTTTAAAAACATATCTTTTATTTTCAAAGTATCTTTTGGCTTTAAAACAAATCCCGCTTTCATAACAACCTTTTTTATAAAATTATATCAAAGATAAGTTTTTATAAATTTTATAAAATATAAAAAAGACGAAAATATAACCCAAAACGCCAATTAAAAACTTTTTTCCTCTCTTATTTATCAAAAAAATTACATTTTGTTATAATTCCACCAAAAAAGGACATTAATGAGAAGCCATTACTGCGCAGAGCTTAATGAAATGAATGTTGGAGAAAAAGTTGAGCTTATCGGATGG
>Ga0256829_1002200_pt1 | contig 14807 bp, 10 predicted proteins | sample 131447metaG_FD_185979 | JGI IMG/M metagenome (GOLD analysis project Ga0256829, IMG submission 185979) | Hydrothermal vent microbial communities from Lau Basin, Pacific Ocean - 131-447 | ecosystem: Environmental > Aquatic > Marine > Hydrothermal vents | place: Pacific Ocean: Lau Basin | collected...
ATTTTCTAAAGCAATTTTCTTTGGAAATAGTTCAGAGTTCACAGTTGCTACAGCTGAGGAACAAAATATTGCTAACAACTCAAAAAGACTTATTCAAAATGCAATTATACTTTGGAATTACATGTATATTACGAAGAAACTGCAAGATGCACCAAATCAAAAAGAGAAAGATGAAATTCTTGAGGCATTAAAGAATAGCTCGATGGTAATTTATTTTTTCGTCAACCTCTTTGGAATTTACGATTTTCAAAGTCATTCTAAGAAAACTCATCGTTTAATTGCACTTGACGAGACGAAAGGCTTTATGAATATTACAGGTCTCGAAAAATAATTTCGTGGCTTGTCGAGGAGATATAAGAGCTATTTTTTATAAAAACCAATTCTTAAAGTAGTTTAAGTTTATATGGTAGAAAATTCCCGATTATGGATTAGGACCCAATTTAGCAAAAATAACCTATTTTACTTGATTATTTATTTTTTTACTCCGTATTGCTCACCTTTCATCTACAATTGCTCACCTTAGGTTGACATAACATTACTTCTCTTCTGTTTTTATTTTGCCTTGAGTACTTACATCATCAATATTTTCTTCATCAATTGAAGAAATCTTTTTTACTCCATACCATCCAATAATAATGAAGACAATAGCTACAGCACTTAATAGAAATGACAATGTTTCACTAATTAAATTTGCAAATATACCAACAATTATTAATATTGCAGCAATTTTAAAAATTTTAAGTCCTGTTGCTTTTGCTACTTCAATATAACTTTTATAATAAAAGTAACTACTTATGAGAGCCATTACCAGAGCAACACTAAACGATAAAAGGTAATGAGACAATAAATTATCAAATGAAGGATTCCAACCTGACATAAACGCACTCAAAGAAAATATATATATCGCACCAAGTGAAATATATGCGAGCAAACTAATTATCATATATCTGTATGATTTTGTATTTTTGCTTAAATTATCAACTTTTTTAAGGGCTAGTAAAATAAGAATATAAGAAATAGTAAGCACTATTAAACCAACTATTCCGTTTAAAAATTCAAATATGATAGGCAATACACTTCCAATAATCGCAAAAAGTTTTATATATCCAATATCATCTGAATGTATATTTTTTAGAGATGATACAAGCTCATCTGTTTTTTTATCTATATTTTCTGCCAATGATTTTTCTTTCTCCATTTATTTTCTCCATTTATTTTTTATATATAATATCTTTTTTTCTTAAAATATTAAAATCCGAAAGTTAGCCACATAAAGAGAAGATTTGTACCAGATGTAGAACCTGCATTATTGTTTTGAGGAACGTAAGTAATTGTATATGACAAATAATTTTTGTTCTCAAACTGATACCCAAGACTCAAACCGCCAACAGGTAAAAATGATGTAGTCTGACCGTAGTCTATAATGGTTTGAGTGCTATTGTACCCACCTGTTGTTGTGTAATCTTCTAAGATTGCTCCTGCCCCTGCAAGTTGAACAGACCAAAACATGCTATCTGAGCCATAGAAATAGTTTCTATATTTAACGCCAAGACCTGCAAAATAAAACGGATAATCGGCACAATCCTTGAAATACCCTGCTGTGAGATATCCACTGAAGCCCATAGAACCTTTTTCACGAAAATCGTAATCAATACCTGCTCCGGGATTAAAAACCCATTGACCGTTAGATGAACCAACACTACGGGGAGCATTATAATACGACTCTTCTTTTTTTAAATGATAGCTAAGACCATACGCATCAAGAGAAATTTCCCCTGCATTTACTGTTGAACCAATTAAGAGACCTAAACCTGAGACAATCGTAATTAAACTTCGTTTTAATATTTTTAACCTTTTTTATTTGAAGATAATTTTTCAAAAGCATCTTTAATTTTCATATCTGGGTATTTAACAAGAGCTTTTAATGCTTTTGCTATATCTTTAGATGCTTCAATATCAGAGACACCTTTTTTGTAACTCAAATTAATTGATGCCATTGTTTTTCCATTTGTAGTGCTAACAATAGAAAAACTTATTGAATTAACAAGGGTTTTTGATTCATTTCCACCAAATGTAGAAGAAAGTTTATAAGAACCTTTTACTGTCCCTGTTATTAAAGCATCAACATTTTCTTTTTTTAAGCTTTTTGCTAGTTCCCTAACAGAAACTTTTTTTGATTTTCCTTCCCATGCATCATCACTATTGCTGTATTTATATGTATCAAATCCTGATTTCATTAGTTGTGTTTCAATATTGTCTGCAAATCCATTTCCGCCTTGTGACCACCATTCACCATTAGCAGTAAATTTAATTGCTAGAGATTTTAATTTTTTATAATCTTTACTCGTAAATCCTTTGTTTTTCGCACCATCAATTTCAACTGACTGCACCATATTATAGCCTTGCATACCAGTGTCCATGATTGTTTCGACATCACTTGCAAGTGAAGCCATTTCTCCAACACATCCTGTGAATAGCATACTTGATGTTATACCAATGAGAGCTACTTTATAAAATTTCATTTTTTTCCTTCGTAAAATATTTTGAATATTATACCAATTTTTTTAAGTTTTCATATTGATTAACATAATGCGGGTTCTCGTGATTGTTTGCTTAAAGTGACGCTCTACAAGGGGTTTTATTAGTTGCGAAGTAGTTTACTACCCTTGCTTTAAGTTCTGGGGGCTTAAAGAGGAGAGTTTTTAGGCTTTTTTCTTAAGAAAAGTGGTTATTTTAGAGGGTTTGGTGGGCGAAACTTAATTAAGTTTCGTTGGTGTTTTAAATTCTTAAGCCAGTTTTTTTGTAATCTCTATATCTTGTTTTAGAATAGAGTTTATTAGCTGATTAAGAGAAAAGCTTTTTGCTCTCATTTTATCCATAAAAAATGTTCTCACATCTTTGTCCAGGTATATTGGTATTTCTAATTCCTCAATAGGTCTATAAAACTTCCCTTGTTCTGCATTTGTAAAGTCATATTCTTTTTTCATCATTTACCCCTTTGTTTGTAGGTTTTTTCTTCATATTTTGTTGCTTTTCTGGCACTTATTATTCTTACAGTTTCTTCATTTTCGCAGTTTCTAAAAGTATGAACAACAAGCAGGATCATCTCATTATTAGATTTTCCAAGAATAACCCATCTGTCTTCCTGGTGAGAATGTTCATCATCAAACATGCTTAGCGAAAATTGATCTGCAAAAACATATGCAGCTTGCTCAAAAGTAACACCATGCTTTTTAATATTTATTGCTTCTTTGTTTGGGTCCCATTCAAATTTCATAATAAATTATACCCTATTTCTTACTTTTTTTCTTTTTCTTAGGTTTTGGTAGATAAAGGGCTTTCATTTCATTGACATAGGACATAGCTAGTTCTAGCTTTTGGTCTTGTGCTTTATCAAGTTTTTCTTCGAGTTTTTCAATTCTTTTGAGTAATTTTTTGACCAATTTTTGACAGTCATCTTTTTTACTACTGTTTGGCACCTCTTTATCTTCGTCAATTACGAATAAAACTCCGTTTTCTTCGATACTATTAAGTAAACCTTTTTTGACTTGATTGTAAACTGTTTGTCTAGTAATTTGATACTTTTTTGCATATTCATTGACAGTTATTTTACTCATTTTTTATACCCCAATTCTATTAAATATTTTTTGGCTGTATTACGGCTCACTCCTGCGTCTCGAGCAACATTAGCTATGTTTATTTTTTCTTGCATGAACTCTAGCCCAGCTATTGCTTTTTGTATTTTTGCTTTTGTCTTTTCTGCATTCTTTTTAGCAGCATTTATTCCTGCTTCTTGTCTGCTCATTCCTAATCCTTTTCGTGATGGTATCGTCCAATCTCGCTTATCGTACCATTCCCAGATACTTCGGCATTTTGCTTTTAGTGTGCTTTTGTCTTTTGCTCGGTCAATAAAACGAGCAAAGGCAAAAGACTCAATCAAAGAGTATGCTATGAGGTTTCCCTCTCCAGACTCTTTGATTAAATCTTCTGTATATAGTTTTATAGCCCAAAAGATATTATCTTGACCTACATCGACACTCTCATAGTTTTTGTGTCTCACGACACTTTTTAAGCCTTGAAAATAAGATAGTTCTATGCCATCATCTTCAGAACTCATCACTTCTGTTTTTAAAACTTGCATAGACAGAGTAAATCGTGCGAGAATGTCATTCAGGTATGCAAGACCTCTCTTGGTATGAAAAAAGCCGTTTATGGTGTATTCTATGGTGTATGTATCGCCATTTCGTGTGTAGTGATGCGGTAAAGGTAGCGAATAGTCGAATATTTCGCTTCCGTCACCTCGTATCGTTATTGATATTTTTGTGTTTTTTTTGTATAATTCCATTAATGTTACAAACCCTAGGATTGCCGTCCTATAATGGGTTTGTAGCCCCTTCATTGTAATTTATCCCACTATAATATTGTTATCAGAATAGGAAAACAACCTACTTCATGGGTTTTGCTGTCAAAAATTATACCACAAAAATAGTCAAAATAGTAACTGTTTTGAACACTTTTTAAAAATAGTCAAAATAGTTGTACTAAGGGGTGTTAGCAAAAGCCGACTTTTGGAGGCATACCTTTTGCTCCTCGCAGGGGTATGGCGAAGCCATTAAAAAGATAGGTTTTAACCTCTTTAATATTTTAATTTTTCAGCAATCAAAGATTTTAAACTTAGGGTCACATTCGCGTAGCGAATGGGAGCAGACAACCGATAGGGCGATAGGCTGTTCTTATGAATAGCCACCCTCGAAGTGTCACGCCAAAAAAGCGTGTAAGCGTAGGGGAAAAAGTGGCGGTAGTCGTTCCCTTATTTTTTGTTTTTTGTGGAGTATGGTATAATGTGTCAATCAGTTTAAAGTGTATTTAGCAAAGTTAACCAAGTCCTATGGACTTGATACATTTCGGCTACGCCTACATTTTAACTTTGTTGGGAAAATTCCCAAACCCTTTTTTACAATCGAGGTGCAAAATATGAGCGAACAAAAAACAAAACTCAAGCAAGTAAAAGTTTATTTTTCCGAGTCCGATTTTTTAAAGTTGAAAGAAGAAGCAACTCAAAAAAATATTTCAATGGCTGAACTCGTCCGCCAAAAAATGCAGACTAAAATTCCAAATGCACCAGCTCCTAAAAAATCAAAAAAAAGTTATCGGGCTACTGATCCGAAACTTTTGTTTGAGCTGAACAAGATAGGAAACAATCTTAACCAAATTGCAAAAAAGCTCAACTCAAATAATGAGCTCGAGTCAAAAGCAATTTTTGAAATCTATGAAAAAGTAATGAGTTTATGACTATCAAGTTTCAAGCAAGCGGAAGCGGTAAAGGTTACGGCGACTATGTTTTAAGGGAACACAAAAAATTAAGCAAAGCAGAACGAGAGAAAATCACGGAACTAGCTGGAGATATGGAGTTAGGCGATGAAATAGTTAAGAGCTCCAACTATAAAGACAATGCTTTTAATATCATTCTAGGTTTTAAGGGAAGCATCTCAAAGACCAAAGCTAAGGTAGTTTTGGAAGATTTTGAAAAGCTTTTTATGTACGGCTTTTCAAAGGAAGAATATCATCTTAATGCAGTGCTGCATCAAGATACTGCACATCATCATATACACATCAGAATACCGAAAAAAAATCTTCTAACAGATACGACACTTCGCCTATATATGGACAGTGTGGACAGAGACAGAGTTAATCTCATACGAGATTATCTCGAGGAAAAGCACGACCTCGAGAGAGTACAGGACAACTTAAAAATAGTACAGGACAAAACCAAAGAGCAGATAATCCAAGAGCACAGGGCAGAACGAGGACAAGAGCCTTTTGATTTTTCCAAGAAAAAAGGGAGAGATAAAGCCCAAAACTATATAGTAGATTATATAGAAGAAGCACACGAAGCAGGGCTTATTAATAGCATTGATGATGTCAAAAGTCTTGTAGAAGATTTAGACCTCGAGTATGTAAGAAGTGGACACGACTTTAAAACAGATACTTACTATCTTACATTCAAAAACGACACGGGAAAGCTAAGTTTAAAAGGAGAGTTATTTAATGAGCGATTTTACACAGAATTTAAAAGAGAAGATAGAGAGAAGCAAATCAAAGGTAATACAAACACAAGAAGAGCAGAACGAGGAGCTCATAAAACTCTTCAAGAGCTCGAGAGAGCACTTAAAAGAAGCCTTGATAAAAGATACAAAGAGATTGAGAAAAGGTATGACAAATCTCGCAGAAGAGCTCGAGAGCGAAATAGAGATATACAAACTCGAGAACGAGAAGCTGATAAAGAACGAGAAAGCAGAGAGCAACAGCCGGTTTACGCTAATAATAGTATTGTTAATCGCAATAATGGGAATACTAGCCTATCCACTAGCAAAGGGTTATCTAAACCTAGACGAGAGTTGGCTCGTACCAAAAGAGAACAGATACGAAAAAGACGGGGAAAAGTATATAGTCATACCAGAAAAAGATATACAGACTACGAAAGACGGGAGTATCTATTATATACAAATCAACGACACGAAAAAAGGGGAGTAAATGGAGCTTTTAGAGAGACAGATAGAAATAACGGAGAGAATAAAGAGGGAGGCAGAAGAGAGAGAACAAGCTTTTATGAACGCTTTAGAGAAGCAAGAGAGAGTCTTTATGAGCAAGCTCAATCAGTTATGCGAGACAGAGCAAACAGACGAGGAGCTCGAGAACGATATCAAGGAGCGATTGACAGCGTTAGAGATGGACTTCACGAACTTCAAGACACAATACGAAAAGGACTTTCAACAGTTGTTGAACAATCAAGGGGTTTTATCTCAACAGCTAAAGAACTTACAAGAGCTATTGAGCAGAAGATAGCACGGGAAAATTATCAAGAGCCTGAACAAGGGTGGGGAATGGGGTACTGATAAAAATATTTATCACTACTTGAGCTATGATTTTAAGATGAAAAAAGGAGTTAATATGGGAGCAATGGAGATAAAAAAGTCTATCAAAAACGAAAAACAACGACTTATTAATCTGGCAGAGTTGCAAAAAAGCAACAGAAAAAAAGATAAAAAGCACTATGATATATGTGTTAGGGAATGCAGAAATAGAATAGATTTTTTAGAGAGTAGATTAGCAGAGATAGAATCTCAAAATCAATAATTATGTTTAAGTTTCGAAGTTTTCTTAAGAGATTTTCGCTTAAGAATTGACTTTTTGCTTAAAAAACTTGACAAATCAAACGATGTGTTGGTATAATTTCAATATGTTTTTAAACAAGCCCGACCAAAAGGCTTCATTTTTTAATGAGCAAGCCCCGCAAGGGGCTTGTTTAAGAACATATCATTAAAAAGAAGCCTTTTGGTCGGGTACTTCATTTTTAATAATCCACAATATGTTCAAACCATACCAACTGTTAAAACCTTTAAATGCTGACACAAAACAGCTAAAACAAATTTGCAAAAGTTAATGGAACTGGAACATCCTGAGAGCCACAAATAGACCAAGCATAACTCGTTCGTAAGCCTTTTAATAGGCTTTGAGGTGGATAGGACGCTGAACGAGGACATAGCCGTATAAAAGCACTGGTTGATACAGTAATGTATCTCAAGGTGTTAGTAGGGAGTCGCACATCTTATGAAAGTAAGTTGGGGGGTAAGGGTTACCGCCCCTTGTAATCGTGTGTTTATGGGTAGTTATGCACCCATAGCGAAGGTGTCGTACCATCGGTACACATCGAGACTCTACCCCCGATAGGGATGTAATGCCCTTTTTTTGGGGGTAGAGTCTCGATATCCCCCATCGGGGCGACCTTCGGAGATTGAGACTCGAAGTAGTAGAGGTGGCTTTAAGCCCCGCAGGGGATTGTCTTTAAACCCCCTAGTATTCTAACTTTTCAACAATTCAAGATTTCAAACTCAAGGTCACATTCTAGCGTAGCGAATGGGAGCAGACAACCGTGAGCGTAGCGGTAAGGGCGATAGGGTAGTACTGAGTATCGCTATTTAGAGTGAGTATTAATTAATTTCGTTTAATGATTTTAAAGTATTTTTCGCCAAAAAATTGCTCCCTATTTTTGTTTTTTTCGATAGGTATGCTATAATGTGTCAAGCAGTTTAAAGTGTATGTAGCAAAGTTAACCAAGTCCTATGGACTTGATACATTTCGGCTACGCCTACATTTTAACTTTGTTGGGAAAATTCCCAAACCCTTTTTTACAATCGAGGTGCAAAATATGAGCGAACAAAAAACAAAACTCAAGCAAGTAAAAGTTTATTTTTCCGAGTCCGATTTTTTAAAGTTGAAAGAAGAAGCAACTCAAAAAAATATTTCAATGGCTGAACTCGTCCGCCAAAAAATGCAGACTAAAATTCCAAATGCACCAGCTCCTAAAAAATCAAAAAAAAGTTATCGGGCTACTGATCCGAAACTTTTGTTTGAGCTGAACAAGATAGGAAACAATCTTAACCAAATTGCAAAAAAGCTCAACTCAAATAATGAGCTCGAGTCAAAAGCAATTTTTGAAATCTATGAAAAAGTAATGAGTTTATGACTATCAAGTTTCAAGCAAGCGGAAGCGGTAAAGGTTACGGCGACTATGTTTTAAGGGAACACAAAAAATTAAGCAAAGCAGAACGAGAGAAAATCACGGAACTAGCTGGAGATATGGAGTTAGGCGATGAAATAGTTAAGAGCTCCAACTATAAAGACAATGCTTTTAATATCATTCTAGGTTTTAAGGGAAGCATCTCAAAGACCAAAGCTAAGGTAGTTTTGGAAGATTTTGAAAAGCTTTTTATGTACGGCTTTTCAAAGGAAGAATATCATCTTAATGCAGTGCTGCATCAAGATACTGCACATCATCATATACACATCAGAATACCGAAAAAAAATCTTCTAACAGATACGACACTTCGCCTATATATGGACAGTGTGGACAGAGACAGAGTTAATCTCATACGAGATTATCTCGAGGAAAAGCACGACCTCGAGAGAGTACAGGACAACTTAAAAATAGTACAGGACAAAACCAAAGAGCAGATAATCCAAGAGCACAGGGCAGAACGAGGACAAGAGCCTTTTGATTTTTCCAAGAAAAAAGGGAGAGATAAAGCCCAAAACTATATAGTAGATTATATAGAAGAAGCACACGAAGCAGGGCTTATTAATAGCATTGATGATGTCAAAAGTCTTGTAGAAGATTTAGACCTCGAGTATGTAAGAAGTGGACACGACTTTAAAACAGATACTTACTATCTTACATTCAAAAACGACACGGGAAAGCTAAGTTTAAAAGGAGAGTTATTTAATGAGCGATTTTACACAGAATTTAAAAGAGAAGATAGAGAGAAGCAAATCAAAGGTAATACAAACACAAGAAGAGCAGAACGAGGAGCTCATAAAACTCTTCAAGAGCTCGAGAGAGCACTTAAAAGAAGCCTTGACAAAAGATACAAAGAGATTGAGAAAAGGTATGACAAATCTCGCAGAAGAGCTCGAGAACGCAATAGAGAGATACAAAGAAGAGAACGAGGAACTTATCAAGAACGAAAGAGCGGAGAGCAACAGCAGATACACAATGATAATAATGCTATTAATCGCAATAATGGGGATAATGGCATATCCTCTAGTAAAAGGGTATCTCAACCTAGACGAGAACTGGCTCGTACCAAAAGAGAACAGATACGAAAAAAACGGGGAAAAGTATATAGTCATACCAGAAAAAGATATACAGACTACGAAAGACAGGAGTATCTATTATATACAAATCAACGACACGAAAAAAGGGGAGTAAATGGAGCTTTTAGAGAGACAGATAGAAATAACAGAGAGAATAAAGAGGGAGGCAGAAGAGAGAGAACAAGCTCTTATGAACGCTTTAGAGAAGCAAGAGAGAGTCTTTATGAGCAAGCTCAATCAGTTATGCGAGACAGAGCAAACAGACGAGGAGCTCGAGAACAATATCAAGGAGCGATTGACAGCGTTAGAGACGGACTTTGCGAACTTCAAGACACAATACAAAAAAGATTTTCAACAATTGTTGAACAATCAAGGGGTTTTATCTCAACAGCTAAAGAGCTTACAAGATCTATTAAGCAAAAAATAGCAAATGAAAATTATCAAGAACCAGAACAAGAACAAAGCGGTTTTGCTCCGTAGATTGTAGATTGAAAGGTGAGTTAAATATGACCTCAAATTTGACAAAGGTGAGATAAATGTAGCAAATCTAGTAAAAGTTGTAAAAAATTCTCAATTTTTATTAAAAATATACTAACAATTTAGCAAAAATAACCTATTTTACTTGATTATTTATTTTTTTACTCCGTATTGCTCACCTTTCATCTACAATTGCTCACCTTAGGTTGACATAACATTACTTCTCTTCTGTTTTTATTTTGCCTTGAGTACTTACATCATCAATATTTTCTTCATCAATTGAAGAAATCTTTTTTACTCCATACCATCCAATAATAATGAAGACAATAGCTACAGCACTTAATAGAAATGACAATGTTTCACTAATTAAATTTGCAAATATACCAACAATTATTAATATTGCAGCAATTTTAAAAATTTTAAGTCCTGTTGCTTTTGCTACTTCAATATAACTTTTATAATAAAAGTAACTACTTATGAGAGCCATTACCAGAGCAACACTAAACGATAAAAGGTAATGAGACAATAAATTATCAAATGAAGGATTCCAACCTGACATAAACGCACTCAAAGAAAATATATATATCGCACCAAGTGAAATATATGCGAGCAAACTAATTATCATATATCTGTATGATTTTGTATTTTTGCTTAAATTATCAACTTTTTTAAGGGCTAGTAAAATAAGAATATAAGAAATAGTAAGCACTATTAAACCAACTATTCCGTTTAAAAATTCAAATATGATAGGCAATACACTTCCAATAATCGCAAAAAGTTTTATATATCCAATATCATCTGAATGTATATTTTTTAGAGATGATACAAGCTCATCTGTTTTTTTATCTATATTTTCTGCCAATGATTTTTCTTTCTCCATTTATTTTCTCCATTTATTTTTTATATATAATATCTTTTTTTCTTAAAATATTAAAATCCGAAAGTTAGCCACATAAAGAGAAGATTTGTACCAGATGTAGAACCTGCATTATTGTTTTGAGGAACGTAAGTAATTGTATATGACAAATAATTTTTGTTCTCAAACTGATACCCAAGACTCAAACCGCCAACAGGTAAAAATGATGTAGTCTGACCGTAGTCTATAATGGTTTGAGTGCTATTGTACCCACCTGTTGTTGTGTAATCTTCTAAGATTGCTCCTGCCCCTGCAAGTTGAACAGACCAAAACATGCTATCTGAGCCATAGAAATAGTTTCTATATTTAACGCCAAGACCTGCAAAATAAAACGGATAATCGGCACAATCCTTGAAATACCCTGCTGTGAGATATCCACTGAAGCCCATAGAACCTTTTTCACGAAAATCGTAATCAATACCTGCTCCGGGATTAAAAACCCATTGACCGTTAGATGAACCAACACTACGGGGAGCATTATAATACGACTCTTCTTTTTTTAAATGATAGCTAAGACCATACGCATCAAGAGAAATTTCCCCTGCATTTACTGTTGAACCAATTAAGAGACCTAAACCTGAGACAATCGTAATTAAACTTCGTTTTAATATTTTTAACCTTTTTTATTTGAAGATAATTTTTCAAAAGCATCTTTAATTTTCATATCTGGGTATTTAACAAGAGCTTTTAATGCTTTTGCTATATCTTTAGATGCTTCAATATCAGAGACACCTTTTTTGTAACTCAAATTAATTGATGCCATTGTTTTTCCATTTGTAGTGCTAACAATAGAAAAACTTATTGAATTAACAAGGGTTTTTGATTCATTTCCACCAAATGTAGAAGAAAGTTTATAAGAACCTTTTACTGTCCCTGTTATTAAAGCATCAACATTTTCTTTTTTTAAGCTTTTTGCTAGTTCCCTAACAGAAACTTTTTTTGATTTTCCTTCCCATGCATCATCACTATTGCTGTATTTATATGTATCAAATCCTGATTTCATTAGTTGTGTTTCAATATTGTCTGCAAATCCATTTCCGCCTTGTGACCACCATTCACCATTAGCAGTAAATTTAATTGCTAGAGATTTTAATTTTTTATAATCTTTACTCGTAAATCCTTTGTTTTTCGCACCATCAATTTCAACTGACTGCACCATATTATAGCCTTGCATACCAGTGTCCATGATTGTTTCGACATCACTTGCAAGTGAAGCCATTTCTCCAACACATCCTGTGAATAGCATACTTGATGTTATACCAATGAGAGCTACTTTATAAAATTTCATTTTTTTCCTTCGTAAAATATTTTGAATATTATACCAATTTTTTTAAGTTTTCATATTGATTAACATAATGCGGGTTCTCGTGATTGTTTGCTTAAAGTGACGCTCTACAAGGGGTTTTATTAGTTGCGAAGTAGTTTACTACCCTTGCTTTAAGTTCTGGGGGCTTAAAGAGGAGAGTTTTTAGGCTTTTTTCTTAAGAAAAGTGGTTATTTTAGAGGGTTTGGTGGGCGAAACTTAATTAAGTTTCGTTGGTGTTTTAAATTCTTAAGCCAGTTTTTTTGTAATCTCTATATCTTGTTTTAGAATAGAGTTTATTAGCTGATTAAGAGAAAAGCTTTTTGCTCTCATTTTATCCATAAAAAATGTTCTCACATCTTTGTCCAGGTATATTGGTATTTCTAATTCCTCAATAGGTCTATAAAACTTCCCTTGTTCTGCATTTGTAAAGTCATATTCTTTTTTCATCATTTACCCCTTTGTTTGTAGGTTTTTTCTTCATATTTTGTTGCTTTTCTGGCACTTATTATTCTTACAGTTTCTTCATTTTCGCAGTTTCTAAAAGTATGAACAACAAGCAGGATCATCTCATTATTAGATTTTCCAAGAATAACCCATCTGTCTTCCTGGTGAGAATGTTCATCATCAAACATGCTTAGCGAAAATTGATCTGCAAAAACATATGCAGCTTGCTCAAAAGTAACACCATGCTTTTTAATATTTATTGCTTCTTTGTTTGGGTCCCATTCAAATTTCATAATAAATTATACCCTATTTCTTACTTTTTTTCTTTTTCTTAGGTTTTGGTAGATAAAGGGCTTTCATTTCATTGACATAGGACATAGCTAGTTCTAGCTTTTGGTCTTGTGCTTTATCAAGTTTTTCTTCGAGTTTTTCAATTCTTTTGAGTAATTTTTTGACCAATTTTTGACAGTCATCTTTTTTACTACTGTTTGGCACCTCTTTATCTTCGTCAATTACGAATAAAACTCCGTTTTCTTCGATACTATTAAGTAAACCTTTTTTGACTTGATTGTAAACTGTTTGTCTAGTAATTTGATACTTTTTTGCATATTCATTGACAGTTATTTTACTCATTTTTTATACCCCAATTCTATTAAATATTTTTTGGCTGTATTACGGCTCACTCCTGCGTCTCGAGCAACATTAGCTATGTTTATTTTTTCTTGCATGAACTCTAGCCCAGCTATTGCTTTTTGTATTTTTGCTTTTGTCTTTTCTGCATTCTTTTTAGCAGCATTTATTCCTGCTTCTTGTCTGCTCATTCCTAATCCTTTTCGTGATGGTATCGTCCAATCTCGCTTATCGTACCATTCCCAGATACTTCGGCATTTTGCTTTTAGTGTGCTTTTGTCTTTTGCTCGGTCAATAAAACGAGCAAAGGCAAAAGACTCAATCAAAGAGTATGCTATGAGGTTTCCCTCTCCAGACTCTTTGATTAAATCTTCTGTATATAGTTTTATAGCCCAAAAGATATTATCTTGACCTACATCGACACTCTCATAGTTTTTGTGTCTCACGACACTTTTTAAGCCTTGAAAATAAGATAGTTCTATGCCATCATCTTCAGAACTCATCACTTCTGTTTTTAAAACTTGCATAGACAGAGTAAATCGTGCGAGAATGTCATTCAGGTATGCAAGACCTCTCTTGGTATGAAAAAAGCCGTTTATGGTGTATTCTATGGTGTATGTATCGCCATTTCGTGTGTAGTGATGCGGTAAAGGTAGCGAATAGTCGAATATTTCGCTTCCGTCACCTCGTATCGTTATTGATATTTTTGTGTTTTTTTTGTATAATTCCATTAATGTTACAAACCCTAGGATTGCCGTCCTATAATGGGTTTGTAGCCCCTTCATTGTAATTTATCCCACTATAATATTGTTATCAGAATAGGAAAACAACCTACTTCATGGGTTTTGCTGTCAAAAATTATACCACAAAAATAGTCAAAATAGTAACTGTTTTGAACACTTTTTAAAAATAGTCAAAATAGTTGTACTAAGGGGTGTTAGCAAAAGCCGACTTTTGGAGGCATACCTTTTGCTCCTCGCAGGGGTATGGCGAAGCCATTAAAAAGATAGGTTTTAACCTCTTTAATATTTTAATTTTTCAGCAATCAAAGATTTTAAACTTAGGGTCACATTCGCGTAGCGAATGGGAGCAGACAACCGATAGGGCGATAGGCTGTTCTTATGAATAGCCACCCTCGAAGTGTCACGCCAAAAAAGCGTGTAAGCGTAGGGGAAAAAGTGGCGGTAGTCGTTCCCTTATTTTTTGTTTTTTGTGGAGTATGGTATAATGTGTCAATCAGTTTAAAGTGTATTTAGCAAAGTTAACCAAGTCCTATGGACTTGATACATTTCGGCTACGCCTACATTTTAACTTTGTTGGGAAAATTCCCAAACCCTTTTTTACAATCGAGGTGCAAAATATGAGCGAACAAAAAACAAA